>Ga0228711_1005610_pt1 | contig 19054 bp, 7 predicted proteins | sample MedpolnodulmetaG_2_FD_177996 | JGI IMG/M metagenome (GOLD analysis project Ga0228711, IMG submission 177996) | Root nodule microbial communities from Medicago polymorpha collected in Santa Monica, California, United States - brown nodules | ecosystem: Host-associated > Plants > Roots > Nodule...
GTTAGGCTTACCCTGTTACAGATTTGTAAATGGTTGAAAGGTTAAGGCTTTATGTCCCCCTTTCTTTTTGGTTTCTTTTTTAATATATAGTTGATGCGTTTTGCGTCAACAAACTTATATAAAAAAAATAAAAATTAGCATATCTTAATTGTTTTAAAAACTGTTTCATAATCTATTTTGAATTCATTGGATCTTCCTATATTGATCTACTCGAGTCACGCTTCAAATGTTAAATCTTGTGTGTCTGTTGAAATTGATAATGACACATGGTGTATAACATGAATTTTTTGTAACCATTTAATTACGATTATAAGTAAGGGGTTTAAGGGTGGGAATGAGTCGGGCTTAGCCGAGCATTGCTTAAATAGGTTTGGCCTAGTTGAAAAAACTAAGGCCTAAGCCTTGACCTTTTACCTGTCAAAGACTTCATTTAAAGCCTGATCTGGTCTTTTTAAAACCTAGCCTGACCTATTAGCATGTCTAAAAGCCTAATTTGTGTTACAAATTTTAAATAGTGTCCATTTAACAAAATAACAATATGGTTATTTAATGATAACTTAACAAGCTTGCAAACAGTAAGAAACTGAAAACAAAATCAACACTTAAGCAGGAAGAAAATGCACAAAATCGCCAATGTAATAAAAAAATCACCAACTTAATATGAGAATTTGAAGGAACTATTTTTTTTGGTACTACTATGTAAATAGTAAATGTGGAGAAATGTAATATACTTATATACGAGCCGGCCTGATAGGATTATTTTTATAAGCCTAAGCGTAGCCTATTTAAATTAATAGGCTTTCTAAAAAGCTCATGCTTGACCTATTTATCAAACGAGTTAGACCGGACCAGGTTTTTAGTAGGCTGGACCATAAGCCCCTGACGAGTAGCCCTATTCTCACCCCTAGGCTGGATAGTTCAACTAATGTGAGTTAAAAAAAAAAGAGTTTGAGTTTCTGAGTTCAAACTTGAACGAAGAGGTAAATATTGATCTGACAAATTAACTAATAATATTTGTCATTAATTTTTTTTTTTAATGATTATTAGTATGATTATAAAGCTATTAGAACATCTCCAACGATAATATCTAAATGAACTTTATATAAGGATATGAACTTGTTCCTTATTTTCTCTCTCCATTGAAGGAACTTGACTTGACAAGTGGCCGTAGCATAGAAATCACAGAAGTAGCTCAAATAAGTATAATATTATCATTAATGTTTGATTACATAATAACGTATCCTATTGCTACAAGGAACATATTTTTTTTTTTTTATGATTGAAGCAAAATATGTATGAGTTGTATAACGTTGTAGAGGAGGTAGGATCCTCTTCATTTATGATGTTCTCAATTTCTTTCATTTAAAGAGATAAAAACATAATAAACTTAAAAATAATTAATAACGGTGTGACATATTTAATGACAGGACCCATCACATATTTATTGTATCCATCTCTTTTCTATTGACAATATCCATTTTTTTTTTATAAATGGAAATGATCCTTTCTCTCTCGTTGTTGGGACAGTGTATTAGTAGTCTATAAATTTTATGTGTAGTCTATTTTTATTTTTTTGAAAGAAATTTATGTGTAGTCTATAAAACCCGTTAAACTAGATAGTGACATATTGACAAGAAATTGATTATGTAGTGCTAAATCTGGCTATAAATACAGAACTTGAGGAAGCAAACTTTCACCCACCAGTACCACTCCACCATTACAAACCCTATAAGCTAAATAAAGCAACCATGGGTTCCTATTCCAATGAGAAAGAAAACCATGCATTGGAAACTGTCACCCCACAAATAGATGATAGTGATACCCTCTTAGCCATGATTATAGGTGCCAATATGGTGTTTCCTGCAGTTTTTAAAGCTGCAATTGAACTCAACTTGTTTGATATCATTGCTAAGGAAATATCACATGAAAACAGTGTTGGATTTGTGTCAGCTTTCGAAATTGCTTCGAAGTTACCAATAACTCAATACTCCGACTTACCAAATAGGCTCGACCGTATGCTGCGCTTGCTTGCTAGCCACGGTCTCCTGTCCGTTTCCACTCGAACCAACGATGATGGTAGCATGGTGAGAGTTTATGGTATCACACCTTCTGGTAAATACTTTGTCCACCATGAAAACGAGGATAATCGCATGGACTCATTCACATCATACTTGAATCACCCAGCTTTCTTAGGGGTGTGGTAAGAGTTTCTAATACTGTATAAACCCTAATTCATTTAAAAAAATAACAGATATGCGGAACTATAACTTCTTTATGGTAGGGGCGGTCTAAGGGCCAAGCAACCCAAGCAAGGGTTTTAGGTCTCAAAATTTTGGGTGAAAAAAAGGCCTCAAAAAAATTAATTTGGTTATAAGTATATTATATGATAGATAAATTATAGACATTTACATAGCTTAACTGATTACCAAAAATGTCTCAATTACTCTTGGTCATGAATTCAAATTTTGGTCTCCACAAAATTGATTTTAGATAAATATTATGTTAAAAAAATAATAATTTTAAAGGCCACATTAAAAAATTTGTTTTAGACCTTTTAATCTGTTGGGCTGACTCTTGTTTATGGTGACATAAATAGGCACAATTGAGTGAACTGTATAAGCAAAGATCCTGTCTCATTTTCTTGATATTTTTTAAATCCACAATTTTCCACATATATTCACATTTGATGTGTGTGATCCGTCTCTAGCTTATTGGACCAAACAAAAAGATCAAATAGTACTAGATGTTTAGCTTTGACACTTGCATCAAATAATATATAATTCCATATATGATGTGAAGTTGAGGAATTTGAATAATACAAATTATAATATAGGCCAAACTTATATAAAATTGTATTCAAATTAAAACTAGTTGACATACCATCGTTGTACTTTCATTTTGACCGGAAAGATGATATTTATTCAATAACTACAAATGATTTAATTTGTATACGTCGATAGTGTAAAAGTTTTTATCTTATGCATTCAATTAAATTATGACAACTAAATATTTATTGAGAAATATCAGAAAATAACCTAAAAAAGTGACATCATTATTTGAAATCTCATTAGATATATGTGTAAAAAAGTTTTATACCGTGTGTTTGTGCAAAAATAAAATCTCCAGCTCAAAATTACCTCTATAAAATTATTTGAAATTCGATATGCATAGTCACGAAAATAATGCCAGGTATTGAATGATTGGCTGGTTAATTAAATGCTTAAATATTAGTTTACTTTTTATACAAAAATAAAAATAAAAATATTTTTTTAATATTTCCACTCAGGGACAGAGCCAGAAGTTTAGTTTTAGGGGACTGAATCCAAAAAATTTAAGAAATCATATAAAGAAGGATGAGAGGCTTGCTTTAGTATGACTAAAGAAGGTTTTTGAATAGTAAAGAAAGAAAAAATGAAATAACAAAATGCAAGCAAAGGTAAGAGAATTTAAGATAAAATCACGAGCACCAAATCATAGGTATGCGAGTGTGTAAATAACACGGCATGCAATAAAGAAAAAAAAATCACGAAATTGCAACAAGGAATCATAAATTGATATATTGATATTCGTTAAAGATTATTGTGATTTTGTAAATTGCAAACAAAACTTTACTTTATTTTTTCATTGTTATGTATTATAAATAATAGTTAGTGTGATTAAGCTTAGAAATTTGAATTTTCAAGGGAAAGTAAATTAAGTAAAAAATAAATTCACGGTAAATTATCATATAAAGTTCAATGACAAAAAATATAATAGCATGTTAATATGAAGAGAAAAAAAATTATAGTAAAAATCTAGGGGACCGTGGCCTATGATGATCCCTTCTAGCTCCATCCATGTTTCCATTAATATGTTACTTTTTATATGAATTAGGGTTTATGATGTTAAAAGCCTTATAGATATGTTACTGTGCAAATCATATTCAAATACTTCATTGAAATAACAAAAAAATTTATTTTATTTTTTAATATAGGTCGAATTTGAAGGAAGCAATTATAGAGCCAGAGATAAGCATATTCGAGAAAGTTCATGGAATACCTATCTATGAATACTTTGAGAAAGATCCACAAATAAACAACTTATTCAACAACTCAATGACTGATACATGTACCGTTCACATGAAAAGAATCCTTGAAATATACAAAGGATATAAGGGAATATCAACACTAGTTGATGTAGGAGGTGGAAATGGACAAAGTCTCAAAATGATTATATCCAAATATCCATCAATAAAGGCAATCAATTTTGATCTCCCACAAGTGATTGAACATGCACCACCCTCTCCAGGTTTGATCATCTCAAATTTTATATTTAGTGACCATGGTTATGAAATTTTGAAAGACTTCCCATGGGTATGAAATATTGAAAAATTGTCAAATTTTATTAGGGATCGAACATGTTGGAGGAAATATGTTTGAATGTGTTCCACAAGGAGATGCTATAATGCTTAAGGTTGGTATACATAAATAAATATAAACATTTATATTATCTAATTGATTATAAATTGTGAATTCTTGCTAATATTTTCGATTCTAATTTTGTACACATGGGTTATATTTTTGTAGCTTGTGTGCCATAATTGGTCGGATGAAAAATGCTTAGAAATTCTAAGCAGTTGTCACAAAGCTTTGCCTTCAAATGGTAAGGTCATTATTGTAGATTTCTTATCGCCAGAAGATCTAGAATCAACAAATGCATCTAAGATGATTTCAATTGTCGATAACATGATGTTTATCACAGCTGGTGGTAAGGAAAGAACTTCAAAAGAATTTGAGATTTTGGGTAAACAATCTGGTTTTTCTAAAGTCAAAGTTGTTTATCGTGCTTTCTCCGTCCTCGGAGTGATGGAACTCTATAAATAACTTAGTCAAACATCAGTTGTAATATAGGAGTACAGTATAAATGTGGAGATTGATCTTTAATTTACATATATGAATTCCTAAAAATAAAAAAATCTTCACATATGAATTTTATCACAGGTAATAAATTGAGTCATGTACGTACTTTGAATTGTGAAGATTCCAAATTGCTTGTTGTAGTTTATTTTTGTTATGAATATTATAAGTGGATGTCTATTAGTTATTGACTTATTTGGTCATATTATTAACTCATATCATATTATTATATTTCTCTATAAATAGAGTTCACGTGTAATATAAATGTTTACTAAAGAGAACAATAGAATTATCTTTTTTTTCTCCCTCTCTTCTATCTCTTTTTCAACTTCTTCTTATTCTTGTTCTTGTTCAAAAAGTTCCATAACACGTTATAAGCATGACACTTTAACACATTGAGATGGTATGTTTCTCCATCTATTTGAACATGTATATATGTTTTACTTCTGTATAGATGATTATTGACTACACTGTAAAAATTTCATCAAATGAAATTAGATCCTTATAAATACGATACTGTGCAAATCATATTCAATTATTGTTTACTTCTTTCCCAATGAATTTTTTTAAGAATTCAACATTCATGCATGCAACCTTTGAATAATTGAATAAAGGACTGATCTTATTTTACAAAGATCTATTATATAGTTACTGAAGAACTTAAAAATAAAAGAAAGTCTCAATTTTATTCTCTATGATCAATTCTAGAAGAGCTCAAACGTCTAATTTTTGTTCTCTATGAATTCCTGACGAATTCAAAAGTCTCATTTTTTGTTTACATCTGTTAGATAGTTCCAGAAGGACTTTCAAAAAAATAATTTTTATTCCCAATGAATTCATGAATAATTCAATAGTGATGATCTCTGAAGAATTGCATAAATAATTAATTTGATTATATATAGATGTTGAAGAACTAAATTTGTATCCTCCATGAATTTCTTAAGAATTCAATAGCGATGCATCCATTAAGGATAGCACAAACAATTGATTTGATTGTGTATAATTCCCTAAAGAATCTAAAGATTCAGTGTTATTCTCTCTGAATTATCAAAGAATTCAATTCAGTAGTCATTCATGATAAACAATTTAGGCAAGTGTATCAAATCATTACCAACTAATAAAGTGTAAGTAGAGTATCATATTCATAGGGATTGTCGTTCCAACTAGGATTCACCTTAATTAGTTGAACACTGTTATGACAATTTCCCTAATTCGAGTGGTTGTACATTGTTATCTTATATACTTCTCAAGTCGAGTAATTATTTACTGTTATCTTAGGTATCTCACTTCCCTAATTGAATAATTATTTACCGTTATCTCATGTGTGTCATAGGTCATGTGAAAGAATTGCATTCTTCGCACATGAGTTATGACACACATGAGATAACGGTAAATAGTAGTAGTAGTAGTAGTAGTAGTAGTGGTAGTGGTAGTAGTTAAATAAGTAGTTAAAAACCCGTGCTTCGCACGAGTTGAATACTTATTTTTGAAAATCTTTGCTATAAAGGAGAAATGAGCAAATGAAGGGAAATAGCTGCATCTTTCTAATAAATTGTTACCTTTCTAAAACATTTACCAAAGCGTTATAAAGCTTTGCTGTAGGAAAAAAAGCATGTTTTATTTTGTTCAAGAGATTAGGAAAACAACATTATAATTAACATTATACTAATTGGAACCAATGAAGGAACCAACAATCTACAGATTAACGTTACATAATAGTTGGGTTTATAAAAAAGATTGCCAGTGTCATAGACTAACCAAAAATAGATTTTTGTCAATACTTACATCAGACAAAGTGAACAAAACAAATAATATCCCAAGGTCAAGATAGTTTAGGATTACAATCCAAGCGATACGCCAAAATAGTAGAAGGTCAAAGAGTTCAGTAGCAAAGATCTACTTTGGAACAACTCGAACGTGCAAGTTCTTTGGTGGCTTTTCAAGATCAAAGATGAGCTTACCACCTTCTTCCATCACATGTTCTCTGCAGAAATTGAACCACTACCCACCCAAGTATTTTTCATAGCTTGCTCCTTAGGCGGTAATGAGGCGACACTTATACTTTATCTATGTCTGGTCATCAATGAGGGTAATTGTTATGCATTTTCCTTTTAGAATTGTTCTTAACACCTCGTTTGGGAAATGCTAAACAGGAAAATAACCGCAATATTAGTTTAATGCATATTAATATGGATAAGATGTATGCGAATATAGTTACATATCTATACTATATATAAAGAAAACTACCCCTTTCAACACTTTTGGGATGACTTTTTCCTTTCAAAAAATACCATCAATTTTCAATACAAATAACACATGTAACAAATAGATAACAATAAAAATATATATATGAGTATAACAAACTAAATGAGTATATTTATACTTACTTTTTCACTATCCCAATTATACCTTTAAACATTTTTTTTCTATAATAAATATTCTTGTTGGTGTCATTAAAGAAAGCAACAAACTTTTATATTTTTGGTTTTAATCAAAATCAAAATTTTATAAAAAAAAACCGTTCATAATTTTCAAACGTTAGTGCAATAAAAAGAGCGGAAAGACGGGCATGTGAGTGCCCGTCTTTTCGCTAGTAATTTATAAAATGAAGGTAGCATAACTGATTTTAAGCTAAAGAAAATGTACCATGACTTGTAATTTATCTTCCTATTATCTTCCTGTAAAGTCTAGATAAATGCATGCATGTGGATTATATGTACCGCGTTGACCAATTAACATTGTTGAAACAAATGAAAATTAAGCATCACTCCGGCATGTACATCTATAGCTAGCATCATTTGACTTTGATGTCTTCGGACATTTGGTGCAAGTCTCATAATACCATCCAAACTGGTTAGGATTGAATTTAGTTGTTTTCCCAATAGTGATGAAATATGTATCCTAACACAAATTATGCAAATCAAATAAAGAATAAATGTATTTTTAATTTGTGCGTAAATAACTCAAAGCATGATTGTGCATACAAAAAGCAGACCTTAACTAACTCTCTAAATTCAGCAATTGGCCTAACTTAAGACAGATTGGAAAAATCGTTGTACGAAGTATGTTGAGAAGAAGTCGAACCCTTACTTAAGTTCTGACTGAAGGTTTGACTCTGAGTTTGAGAAGTGTTATGGTCACGACGACTATTCAAGAAACATAGTAAAAAAACAATCAAATCAGATTGTGAAATTATAAGTCACTCTAACACTGTATTGTGAAATTATATGCAAACTTACTAAGTCTTAAACTTCTCAACAACTGAGTGATGTAGGTTGATGAGCAGCCTCGAACCTGACCAATTGTTACATATATTTGGCTTGCCATTGTCTAAAAAATGGAAGCAAAGAACCGAAGGTAAATAGATGGTACATGATAAAGCTATTGACAAAAATAATAAATGTATATCACATTGACCTCCAAGCTTGAATTGAGCATGAGTCAATATTAAAACAACAGGCTCTACATCCTTTCAATCAGCAAGAAAATTCATCAAAGCTACATAGTATTTTTCCATAGTGTTACATCAACCATATTCCCACTGCATAAGGAAAGACATCTTTCAGGTCATTATCAAACCTATACAAAATCCTATCATCTGATGTTGACAAATTAGAAAATAATACCTTTCATATCTCAACACAATGTTCGTACACGTTTCTTTCTAGTCCCAATTGGCGTTGTCTTGACAATCTCATGAAGAAGCTCGATGATTTCTTAAAAAGTTACATCTATAAGAACCTTATAATCGGAGAAAACACATAAATAAATTAAAGCACATAACTATACCAAATAAAACGTCAGTTTTGAATTTCCATCTTGAATTTCCTTAAATGACTTAAAGCGAAATTCATGAGTAGGAATGTTAGTTAACTTATCATCCTTCTGCACCTTTATACCAGAACCAAAAACAACCTTAAAGGGATGGTCAATAGGCTTAAATGCAATGTCATTATAAAACACATGACAATTATACAAAGTATAAGTCTTTCTTTCCTCGATCAAAGACTTTCAATGCTCTAATTCTCTATATCAATTTATCACATGAACACGATCACACTAAATCCGAGAAAGAAACCAAAAAACAGAAATAAATCAAAATGTACTCTAATAAGTAACATTGATAAATCATAAAGGAAATTACAACAAATCTTAACTAACTCCTCTAACATTTGCATCACAAATAATGAGGTTCATATGTTGATTCCCATTACTACCATTGACAATCCAAGAATCAAGCACTCTAAATCCTATTTTCCAAATGTCCAAATCCTTTTTGAGATCCTTAATGTAGTCATAATCTCTTGACATTGAAAAGCCTATATATAAATACAACAATACATCATTTAATTTTATTCCCTTTGTTCATTCTGATATCGAAAGAAGCTAACATATTTATGTGTGGTCAATTTTTGTATCATCAAATCAACCTGATCTTAAATGCACAAATTTCTGTATCATCAACTTTATGGACCTCAATGATATAACGAATTTTTTTTTGCACCAATCAACTTTTGTATGACTCAATGATATAAGATAGAATAAACCAAATATGAAAATTGTTACACCTTTAAAAATACTCACAAAATCAAACAGCTAATCAAGGTTCTTTATCAACAATTTGGAAATTTAATGTCACATGTTAAAATATTAGTTGTATTAGATCTTTAGCACCATCCAAAATTGAATCACCAAAATAATGACATCAATCTAGATATATCAATATCATGACCCACATGCATCAAATTTTTTTTTAAACTATAGTACCAGAAGCTAAACTAACAATTGTTTCAAAACCTTACCATGAGCTAAAATTCAATCATCATGATCTCTACTATAATCCACATGCATGCATTTATTTAGACCATGAAAAAAAATGCATCAAATGCAAAAACAGGATCGTCATAAGTTAAAATAACAATTGTGTCACAACTTTACCATCACCTAAAATTCAATCATCATGACATCTGCTATAATCCACATGCATGCATTTATCTAGACTATGAAAAAAAATGCATCAAATGCAAAAACATGATCGCAACAACCAACATGCAAACATGACAACCTCAACTAAAAAAAACCATCTTTCTTAAAAACGGACCCAAAATGAAGAACGAAACACCTGAGATCAAAGAAAGATTTTTCTACATCCATGCAACATAGCAATCTCTGGTACATAATCCACAAACAATCAAAAAGAAAAGGCAAAAAAAACACCCTTAAAATACAGAATCATAAAAAAAAAACCACCTATGATGAACCAGAAACTAAAACAGTGTCGAAAAATGAACCTCTCAAGCCAACTCAAGCCATAAAAATCAGTCATCTCAAACCATGCATGACCTTAGAACCATGAAAAAAGGAAGAAAATGACCTCTTATGAAGAAGAAAGTGAAACAGTGTTTCCAGCTGAACTTAACGGCAGTGTAGAAGCAATTGAATTTGGGAGAAAAATTGGAAAATAGTTAAAAATATAAAAATTGAAAAATAGTTAAATTTTTTTGATGAGGTGGCACTCAACCAAAGCTATGAATTATTGAATGACCAAATTGCCTCTTCTAAAGGCAAAATTGAAAATTCATAAGGCATTAATTTCTATATATAGTTAGTAGACTTCTTAGTCAAACAAATTATTAAATGGAGTATAAATGTGGAGATTGATCATTACATGTGAATTCCTAAAAATAAATAAATCTTCACAATTGTCTCACATGTACTAAGTTTAGCCACGTACGTACTTTAAATTGTGATGATTCCAAGTTGCTTGTTGTACTTTTGTTTTTGTTATGAATATTATAAGTAGATGTTTATTAGGTATTGTGTTATTTTTGTCATATAATTTGCCAATACTATATTATTGTATTTCTTTGTAAATAGAGTTCACATGTAAATTGAATTGTCTTTCTTCTTTCTCTTTCTCTTTCCCTCTCAACTTTATATTTTTGTTCTTATTCAAAGAGTTTCATAATACGTTATAAGCATGACGTTTTACCAACTAAGAAGGTATGCTTTTCGGTCTATTTTAACATGTATATAAGTTTTACTTATGTATCGATGATTATTGACTACACACATTTAAAATTTCATCAATTGAAATCAAAGCCTTATAGATATATTACTGTGCAAATCATATACAATTTGTGTTAATTTCTTTCCCTATGAACTGCCGAAGAATTCAACATTCATGCAACCTTGAACGATTGCATAAATGATTGATCTTCTATTATAACGATCTATTATATAGTTACAGAAGAACTAAAAAATAAAAGAAAGTCTCAATTTTATTCTCCATGAATTCAAGAAGAATTCAAAGGTCTAAATTTTGGTCTCTATGAATTCATGAAGAATTCAAAAGTCTCGCTTTTTGTTTAAATATGCTGGGTAGTTCCAGAAGAACTTAAAAAACTAAATTTTGTTCTCCATGAATTTTTGAATAATTCAATAGTGATGCATCCTTGAAGAAATGCATAAGGAATTCATTTGATTATATATTGTTCCTGAAGAACTCAATTTTTATTCTTTATGAATTTCTTTAGAATTCAACAATGATGCACTGATAGACGAAATTGGAAAGTCCACAAAATCATAACAAATAATAAAGTAGTAAGTTTATCATCTCCACAGGGATTATCGTTCAACTTAGAAATTATAAAAACTTAATTTTAAAGTTTGAAAATAAAAGAGGTAAAGAAAAGGGTTGCTGGGTTTAATTGCTCTGTCTAATGCGAGATTAGGTTTGTGATTCAGATATTGAATGACGGTTAAAGAATCCTTGAATCCCTCTTCGCCTTTGTTGGAATTAACTTAGTAAAAGATCAGTTATGTGGTGTCTACTTATGATTTAAGAAACCGGATTTAGAACTCCTATTAACCCTTACGACAACATGTGCGGTAAGTTAACCTAGTTAATGTTACAACATTCCTAGAAGGAAGAATTAGAAAACATGAGGTTTAATAATTAATTTCATTAACTAGAATTAAAAATAAGAAATTAGAACATCCATAAACAGAAGAAGAAATTAGAATTACAAATATGGATTCTCAATCGAAAAAGCATTAAGCACATGCAAGAACGAATTAAATCGGACACAAGAAAAACATAACTGAACAAAAACTTTATTAATGAAATCCACCAAATAAGAAAGAATTCATCTTAGAACCGTAATCAAAGAGGTTTAGTTGCACATGACAACAAACATCATAACAAATCAATAAAAAATATACACTAGAGAGAACAAGAGGAGAATGCAGATCATCTGCCCTAGACTCTAATGTTGGACCCTTGCCTTGAACCGTTAACTTTCTAAATGAATAAAAATGTGTGCAAGAGTCTCTTTTTATAGCATATGATTGCTTAGAGTTTAAGAGAAGAAAACATGGCTTTTCCACCGATCCAGCTTGGAAACATAAGCAAAGAGTGATTTTAACGAGTCGAGTAGCCATAATAGTCCCTCAATGTATTAAAATTTCAAAATACTCTCTGATTTTGCACTTCGTTAGTCAAAATGGTACCTGACGTAAAAATAGTCCTTCAATGCCGACATTAACCTTTTCATATAGGGACTGATATGACAATAAATAAGTAGTTATAGGGACTGATATGACGATAAACAAATATATTGAGAGACTAATATAACAATATTAATGAAACATTTTAGCGTAAGAGTCTATTTTGACTCATGTAATTCACAATCAGAGACTATTTTAAAGTTTTGACACATTAAGGGACAAATGTGGCTAATTGTTAAACATTCAGGAATCATAATGACTATTACCGTAAATTAAACGTCGTTTAATTTGAAAACTAAAGTTAAAATTTGATTGTTGCCAAAAGACAAACAATTAGATACTGTTTTTAACACCATTAAGCTCTTTTAGTATCTTTAACGACACCAGTCTTGCAAACTGCAACATAATTAATTAGAGGACCGTTATGAACACTCTTTTTCTAATATTATCTCTAACATCCACTTTTTTATTGGGTCAAATATATATGGGTAATGGGTATAACACACATTGAAAATAGATCCCACATAAAGTGGTGAGACCCACATGAGTTCACTCAATAGGAGAGTGAGTGTTTCTAGCATTTCTCATTTAAATAAAGAATTGAAAATGTTTTTTTTTTTTACAAAAATAAATGATATTCATTCATTCAAATTGATAGAGTACATTGATACAATGCAGATTCGCTAAAAACAAAAAAGGTTGTATCTGCTAAAAAACTCACAACATCCATGTTAATAGCATAAAACGACAAAGTACAAAAGCCTACACATATGAATATATTCAAGTCTTCGGAATACCCACGTCTCCAGATGCAACGTTGACGACACCAAAGTCATTGATTGGATCTGCACTGGATTGAATCTGGCAATCTGAACCAAACAAATACCTGAACAAAACAAGAAAGACAAATAACGCCGCACAAAGACGACGAACAAACCAACGTCGCACTAAGACGACGAAATTACAAAATAAAAAACAAAATAGATATGAAAATCACTTATTTCAATAAAAGGAAAAGAGAAAAACGAGTTAGAGGGGTGATTTTGGGTCAAAAACCCTAAATTGCCCTCTTTGGTTGATAAAGGAGAAGAAACTAGGATTTTGGTGACGGTTCACAAAAGAAAGAAAGAGAAAAGAGAAGAGAGAGAGAGAGAGAGAGAGAGAGAGAGAGAGAGAGAGAGAGAATGAAAAATTAGGGATGGCAATGGGTACCCTTTGGGCAGGGTATTATAGTGCCCATCCCCAAACCCGTCTTTATAAAAAATCGACGTACCTAAGCCCATACCCTAGTGGGTAACAAGTTTGGTGCTCGTATCCGTAGCCTATGGGCATCTAAAAGTCTGTACCCGCGCCAATTACCCCCACTTTAAGAACAAAAATACAATAAATAACAAAAAATATCACAACTTAATTAAAATATGATCTACAATCTCTTAAATCAACTTATAATTTATTGCACATCGTAGTATTTAGCAAAATAAAAAGGATCTAAATATAAAAAAACAAATGCATATTACAATAAATATAAAAAATTAAAGATTAATTAACTAATTTTAGTATTACATAGAATCTTAATATATATAAATGTTAAACAGTCCTGATTAACCCTAATCCCGCCATTTTTAAGGGATTTGAAAAAAATTCTCTCCAAAGATTCAAACCCACACCATATTGGTTACTTGAAAGCACTTTGACCAACAAGCCAATTGCTGTTTTTGTTATATCATTTGGCTACCACTACATGATATCTTAATATATATAAATGTTAAACAGTCCTGATTAACCCTAATCCCGCCATTTTTAAGGGATTTGAAAAAAATTTATGAAAAAAATTCTCTCCAAAGATTCAAACCCACACCATATTGGTTACTTGAAAGCACTCTGACCAAGAAGCCAATTGTTGTTTTTGTGATATCATTTGGCTACCACTACATGATATCCAATATTAAACTCCTTTTCAAAAAACCAATTAATTCCTTTTCCTTTCTTTCCGAACGGTTTTGAATCATTTTTTCTCCTTTCTCCTTCGCAATCTAAACCCAAAAGTCTGTGTATTTTGAACTATTTAATTAGCTCATTGTTTAAATTTTATATAATGAGTTCCAGCTTCTGTGCACTTTGCTCATTGTAGTCTTTATTGAAATGTTATACATAATTCATTTAAACATGTCGACAACTAATAATATAATTTGATGCTTATATATGAAAATCGAAACAAACCCGTGCATCGAACGGGTTAGGGTCTAGTTATATTATAGTATTTATAATATGCGGGCATGGGGCGGATTAGACACTAGATGTTGGTCCATATGGCTAATTAGTTAGTAAGTTGGGGGGGTGGGGGTGGTGGTGGTGAATAGATTTTTGAAAAGTTTTTTCAGATTTTAATGAAAAGTGAGTTTAACAAAATCGACTATTGGAATCGTGCGCGAACAATCACAACAACATACAAAAAGACAAATATACGTTTAATCTTAGAATTAAGAGATTCTCGATACATATCTTATTATACAATCAAATTTTAATAAACCTTGAACAATGTACATAACTTTTAGACAATTTCAAACCAAACCTATATGAACAAAATTACTAAGCTATCAATTGAAAACATAATGCATATGAAATTGAAGAATTGAATAGATGTTGCAATCAATTGATCTAAGCAAATTAGTTAAAAACTAATTCAATGAATTAGATTATCTTTAGATGAATAACAACTTAGATCAACACTAGCAAATATCCTAACAATTATTCAATTAATCACATGCAATAGTAAAAAGTAAAGAGGATAGGGAAAGAGATATAACACCGATATTTTTATAGTAGTTCGCTCTTTCTCGTCCTCGCTAGAGCTACGTCTACTCTTCTTGATGAATTACGCCTTCACCAAGGTCATCAACTATGTAACAAATGTTGAATACAATGTGTTTACAAGAGTTCCTTGAAATTAACTCCTAATTCTTTAACTCCTATGCAAACACTCCCGCTAAATTCAAATAACCTTTGAATTTGGTGCTCCTTGAATCTTCGAATCCTTGAATACCCGTGTACCCCTTCAAACTCTTCACTCGAGCCTTCAATGCTACGTCCGGTAAGCGAATCCCCTTCGACTTCAAGAACGGTTAGAAAGACCCCCAAGACCTTTGGAGGTGGAATGAGATTATTCACTTCACTTTAGAACCTTGATTAAGCCCAATAGTTTCCTTGAAAGAACCAACTTGCAATCCCTACTAGAACCTTAACAAATCAATGTGACTCAATGTACAAAGTGATTCTAAGAAAAAGTGTTTAATCTTGAAGAATGTATGAACAATGAGTTTTTGAAACCTAGAGAGAATAGATGCAAATGATTCAATGATTTGGGTGTTATGAGGAAGTGTGTATATATAGAAAAGGGTGGCAAGTGCAAAATTTTGGTCAAAAACAACAGAGTGAATCGACTCATTTAATGTGTGAATCGATTCAGACAGCAAAATAACAAGCAAGATGAACTGTGAAGATTGATACGCATCAGACACTTTTTGAATCGATTCAAATATCCCCAGATGAAGATTGATACGATTCAAACTCTTATGAATCGATTCAATCAAAGTCAGAAAGTTTTATGATATGATTCACTTAAATTTTAATCGATTCAGGCAGGGAAGAAGTGAAAAATTGATGTTGTCAACATTTGAATCAATTAATAGTTTTTGTGAATCGATTCACATGTGAATCAATTCAACAAAACTGTGGGTCGATTCACTGTGATACTATTCAAGAAAACTGTAAATAGATTCACTGTGATACTATTCAAGAAAATTTGACTTGATTCAAAAGGAGCGACATAAGAAAAATGGACATAAGGAATGCTTGATATGAATCAATGAATCATGAACTGAATCAAACAATTCACAAAAGGATTTTCCTATACATGACAGCACACAAGACATAAAGGAATCATATGATACAATAAGACATGGTTTGCCAGGTGCTTTAACAAGTTTCTAAGGTAAAGCTAATCAACATAAAAATCATCAGCAAATAAACCTAGCTATTTAGACATCATCAAAACAAAATACTATAACCAAAGCCAAAATCATCTTCATTAGAGTCCTCGTACCCGCGCTCATACCCGTTCAAATTTGCAGGTAATTTCCCAAGCCCAAGCTCATACCAAAAAATTCGGGTATTTACCCATCCATCGTGGGTATTTTTTGCGGGACCTATTGAATTTAGGTCTAATTGCCATCCCAAAAATGTTAACTTGTGTCCTTAATACTCAAGTTAATAAATCAAATATAAAAATAGTTTATTGAAATGTGTTCATTAAATTTAATCTTCAATTTTTTAATGAATTGAATACATAAAATTTATGAGAATATTTCTTCTTTTAAATTTCTTAATATGTTCCCTGAGGGCACAATTTAGCATTACCTTTAAACAATTAATAAGTCAGTTTTAAAAATTATTAATTCCATCAACTAACACAGGTTTGAATTGGCTAGAACTTTACCCTTATTTTTTTCTTTTCAAAAGTGTTTGAGGCGAAATGGGTTTCAGGAGATTTGTGAGAAGTAGAACTCAAATTTGAGTAAAATTTGCATAAATAATAGTACTAATAAAAAAGAAAACAGACCACAAATTGAATTTTTTTATAAAGTTTTCACCACCTTAAGCACAATATATTGAGATTAAAAATAAAAAAAAGCACAATATTACGGGTTTTTTTGTTTGTTTTTTCGATAAAAACAAAACGATAATCATTCATTCAAATCGATAAACTACATCATATACAATAACATGATCAACATCGCTAAAAACATAGAGGGTGAATCTGCGAAAAAACTCACAACATCCAAGTTAATAGCATACAACAACAAAATGCCTACAAATAATATGATAAAATCTAAATCACCAGAATACTCATGCTTCTGGATCTGTAACGTTGACGTGCAAATCATTGATTGAATCTGTGATCTGAAGCTGATCATTCAATATATATATGAACAAAACAAACATCGGAACAACACGCACGTGAAATCAAACAACGCCACACAAGACGACTAACAACACAACGTCGCACCAAGACGACGAAATCACAAAAAAAAACACAAGAAAAAATTTAAAATATGTGGAAATCATGAAAAAAAAACACAAGAAAAAACTTAAAATATGTGAAAATCACTTATTTAAAACGAAAGAAAGGAAAAAAAGATGCAGATAAGTAATTCTAAGTAAAAAAATTACCTAAAACCACCACTCCTCAATAAGTGAAAGAGAACTTAGAGGAAAGTAGAAATTTCTCTCACTAAAAAATTTGGGCGAACTCCAACATAAGTCTTTTTTGTTTGTGAAATCCCAATACTACAATTTGTGTATATATATAAATAAATAAATAAATAAGAAGGAAATTCAACTTATTTCAGGAGTAACTCTACATACAGTTACTCGCTTGATAACTTTTTATAAATATCAACTTTCACCCATCCAACTGTTGAAGCAAAAATTATTATTTAGTAGATCAATTCCATAAGTTTTTACAAGAGTAAAAAATTTCTATTTTTTCAGATATTAGTACTAATCAAAGAAGATATACATTGTTACATGTGGTACAATTGTGACTGTTGGGATATATGAAAACCCACCAATATGATAATATGTTAGAGATTATTCGAGAGTTTATGCTAAGACAATCTCCTATATTCCTCCACCATATTTTTCATAAATGAAATGCTTGCATGGATATTTTAACAAAAATTAGAGCTACTTGATCAGATTCTTTAATTATGGTCAATGACAATGAACTATACTTAGTTTATCTTCGACCTTATTAGTTGATGGTTTAAGAATGTTCTTTTTATGGACCGAGTTGTTTTCCTTCATTTTCTTTTTTCCTTTTATTTTCTAACGTAACAAAAAGTATATATATACCACAAATTGAAATTTTAATAAAGTCTTCACCGCCTTAAAATTAATAAGAACAATATTACAGATCAGATGTCTTTCTCTCCCTTATAGTTCCTTGATCTTATATCATTATTTTAACAATAAACATCAGCTGACTTACTAACTAAAAACAAACATCAGTTGACTTTATCTTGCTTATATCGTCACACATAATTTTATTTTGTTCTAGAAATAAATATTTGGCAGGCTATGCTACTTATAGTAATTAAAATTAGATTTCAATTGATATATGTACACTTGTTGGCATCTATTTTGAAAATTTATTCATTTCAAGCAGATTTTATCTACAAAAAGACTGATGGTGAGGCATGCAGGAACTATTCTTCTCGCAGACCACGCGTTTTTGTAGACTTTGGTTTTGCTATTTAATTTTTTGGTCTTTTATTTAGGGTGGATTCTAGGGTGAGGGATCAATTAAGTCCCTCACCGGTGGACTACGAAAAAATTACGGTTGGATTTAATCAATGGATCAAATTCATTTAGAATAAAATTAAGAGCATCTTTACTTTTTCACACACAATCTCTCCCACCTCTTCTCTTCTTCTTCCTCCTACGTCCCATCAGCCCCAATCAAGTCACATGCAGGGAAAAGCGATTACAAAAAGCTTAATCTGAATTAACATCACCACTTTCACCTTTAAAGGTCGAGTAACAAATTATTTTCAAAACCACTGTTCCAGCACTGAAAATATAGTTATATT
>Ga0228711_1005611_pt1 | contig 19045 bp, 14 predicted proteins | sample MedpolnodulmetaG_2_FD_177996 | JGI IMG/M metagenome (GOLD analysis project Ga0228711, IMG submission 177996) | Root nodule microbial communities from Medicago polymorpha collected in Santa Monica, California, United States - brown nodules | ecosystem: Host-associated > Plants > Roots > Nodule...
TTCAGATTCCACACTTCGAGGTAACAATCGAATCACTGATTCATGTGTTAATTCGTAATGATCCAAGGAAAGAAAATCGAATTTTTATCCGCTGCTTTATTCTGAAAACGCATTCGATTTTCCTTCAACACCACCCTCGGCACCCCCTGAGGCTGCTGTTGAGGCTGCTCCTGCTCAATATCAGGCTGCTCATGATGATCGTCATATTGATGGTGCTGATACGCATCAAACTGATATTGGTGAGGCTGAGGCTCTTCAAAATGATACGCCTGATTCTGCGCCTACTCATACACCTGATAATCTTGATGATACTGCGTCGGGTCCATCGTCTGGGATAGACCCGTATGTGATGTTGATCCCCCCGCAACATCAACTGTAGCAAGTCTCGTGCCCCCGCCTCTCCCTCGACCAGCCATATGAGGGTGTAGTGCTTGCTTCTCCCTCCGTGCACTACTAGTAGGGGCAGAACTCCCTAACCTAAGTATGTCTGTCCTATCCTGAGGCGGCTCAGTTAGTCTCTGAGACGTATTCCTCCGATGCATATCTGCACAACATTTCAAAAAGCAAAAATTCAATGATACATTTTCACACGGACATTGTGTCATTTCCAACAATTCAACAACAACACTAAAATTTCGACAATGTCATTTCAATCCGTAAACTACCACATTGCAGTCAAACATATTATAATCAACATTAACAAACCATATTCTAACTAATTTGATCATTCACAATCCAAAAAAACAAAAAACAAAAATTATTGAGATATTTTACCAAACACATAGTGTGCAATTTTCAAACAACTAGGTAATCTAACAATTTCTAAACCCTAAACTACCACATTATACTCTAAACAACATCTAAACAACAATTCTTAAGTTAATTCATCACTAACAATCATCAAAACTAACATGCAAGCAAAATTTATAAAAACCTAAAAATGTTAAATTTCATCAAAAATTCGAAAATTTCAACCAAAAAAATGCAATGAAGTAGGATAATCATCACTTACTTGATATTGTGGGAGAAATTGGCTTTGAATGGCGCAAGAATGGTGAAAATCGCACTTGGAGGGAAAACTTTCGTGTTTGGAGAAGTTGGAAAAATGAGGAATTGTGTCTCTGTTTTGCTGATAAATGACTTAAGTTACGCTGCATGAGTTAACTCACGCCGCGCTACTTAAGTCACGCAGCGTGACTTAACTAACGCAGGGGCATTATAGTATTTTCAGCTGGGTGGGAGCGAAATGTGTTGGGGGAAGAGCAGAAATCAACTGTTAAGGGGACGTTGCAAATCCATTGGACTTGCAAACTATAAGAGGATGTGGTTTTGCAAACAGCTGATTCTTAATATATATGGATTTCAAATTTTAAATTGGGCAGCCAAACCTAACTTTACTATAGTCCACTTTGACAAAAATCTAGTGTATTTAGTAATTCTCTATATTTGATTTAATAGTATTATGTAGACGAACCCACTTGAGTTAACTTTTTTTTGTTGACTTGAGATGTAAGAATGTACTCCTCTCAAATATATTACGTAAGCTAGAGATTTGAAAGCCAAACAATAATTTGATCAAAAGGAGTATTGGACCATTTCATGTTGGTTTTAGGATTCGGCTGAATAGCTAAGTAGTGGATGAGAAAAATAGTTGAGTCTTGGCAAAATTAGAAGAAAATTGCTCAATATGCCCCTTGGATTGTTCGCTAGCCCCTCGAAATTATGAAATTGACCCCCTCAGTTTCTTACTCCCGATCGTTGTATTTCGAGAGTAAGGATCCGAACTGCCCTCAACTCCATTTACGCTTGGTTCAGGAGTTATAAACAGAACGGATCGAGAGTTAGAACTCAATTCGTGTCTGCATCATAATCAAAGAGCATTTTCAATAGCAGGTCATAAACCAAAATTTAAATAACAGTATAATTAAAAAACCACTCATATTTTCAACAACAATTGACATTCCATCACTCATAATTCAACATAATTAGAGATGTAACGATAGAACAAAATGACGCAAATTTACAACATAAACGAAAATGGAAACACAATTTAAGCAATATAATTTAAACTCTGCAATTGAAATGTAACTTCCGAAGTTGGGACCTGAATTTGAGTGATTGGTTCGTAAGTCCCGAGAAAGGTATTTTGGGAAGTTCAAGGGGCTTATGAGCAAATCAACGGGTTTAATGAGCAATTTTTAAATTATAAATGTTTACTAACTTCGAAAATTTAAGATTAGAAGTGTGACAGAGTTGATTGGCCAAACAACCAATTACAGGCTTAGCAGCTCGGTGGAATTTAATGAACTAAGTCATATAATCCATAAAGGATTATATGACATACCAATAGGGGGTAAGCTAAACCAGTGGCTCTGGCTGATAGGACATACCAATAGCTTCACTGTTGGAGGGGAGACAAGGGAGGAGGAAAGAGGAGGGCGGGAAGAAGGAAACAATGCCCCTGAGCCCTATTGACCGTTCATACAATCCCTGAAAATTTCCAAAGAGGCATGTTTCTATGAAAGGCCAACGATGAAAAACCATGGTTGTAGAAGGAAGAGGATGAGAGGGTTGTAGAACGAAGAGGATGAGAGGGTGAGAGAGAATGGTGTGAGAAATGGTGTGGTTTGGAAGACTATTTATAGGGAATGAATGGTTACATGGAGTGTTTCTACACTTAATGCAGTCAAAAAACGTGTAAAAACACGTTTTCTTGACTTGACCCAAGACCAAAACAATTGACAAATGTGTTATGTGTTGTGCAAACCACCGGCCAAAAGATTCTGATGCAGTCCGAATTTTATAATCCGGATTACACATGGATTCTGGATTATATAATCCAGAAACATACGATTCTGGTTGAAACCAACGAAATTTGGTACTTTCTGTAGGGTGAATGATGGTTCAGGTTGTATAATTCGGACAGCCTCAACATAGGATTCTTTTGTATGGACCACATTGCAACAAGATTTATGTGGTCCACACCCTCTCCGGTTTTCAGCTTCAATACCAACAAAATACATAAACACATCAAAGAAAATCATGCAAATTTTTGTCATTAAGTTGAGGATCTTTCTCACACTGTCGCAGATAGATAGCTCTCTATTTGACAGCGTGATGAAGATCTTCAGCATGCTGTCAAAAATACAAACAAACACACCAAAGAGACCATGAACATTTTTGTCATTGTGTTGAGGATCTTTGTCATGCTGCTGCAAAATAGATTGCTCTCTATGTGCCAGCATGGTGAAGATCCTCAACATACTTTCAAAAATATATAGATACTCCTTGCTGCCTCTTTGATAGATAGATAACTCAAAAATATCAAGAGGTTGCTATGAGTTAGATCTTGCTGCCTACCAGATGAATATGTCATTTGGCAAGGCAGCAAAATCTAACTCAAAAAAATCCTCTTGAAAACACCTTCCCAAAAAATTCAACATTTCTGTTATTATGTTTTTTTTAACTGTTTATTTGTCTTATGTTGCTTCTATTTAGGTTATGTACCTTTGTTCTATTATTTTCCAAGGCATTCGCAACGAAAACGATCCAAATAGAGGGTCTGGTGAAGTTCGAACTTTAAAATCCGGAAAAACTTCATGCTATCCGGATTATAAAATCCGGAACACCTCAGTAACATTTTGGACGGTGACGTTTCACCAAAGGTTTGACCGGTTAGTGGAGTTTTAATGCGTTTTTTGGACGGTTTTGAATGAAAAACACATTTTCCTTGACTTCCAAATGACCTAGGACTTGTTTTAGGCTATAAAAAAGCTTGGATCTTCAACATTTTCCTTCATTCTTCTTCACCTCCCTTCTTACATTTTCTTCAAAAAAATTTAGTTTTTTAGGTAGCTTTTAGGAGTGTTTGTGGTGTCATGGTCATTGTTGATCACTCATACGACCTCTGCAATTGCATTTCAGCTTATGTGGGGGGTCGTATAACGGTCAACAGAGACCCTTGACATCAATGAAAGACACAAAATTTCATAGCGTATGCGTCCAGATTTTATTTTCCAGAAACACTAACAATCTGGTTCGGAAAACGTAATCTGAACCAAGGGTATTTTTGGAATTTTTGCAGGGCGCGCGAGAAGGCAGCATGGTGGGAAAAGTAAAACTCTATTTTAATTTGCCAAGGAATCTTCATGTTAGCCCTTATTTCAATTTTTCTGGTATGTTTTTAAAAATCCTACTATTATTTTTTCGGTTTTCAAACCGTAAAGGGGAAGAATTTGGCATTTTATATTGTTTGCAGGGTAAATGACTAATTATAGGGTAGAGGAATGCTAGCAACACTCTCTTTTGAACACTCTTTCTAATACTCACTCTTTTATTGGATGAAATTCATGCATGTCCCACCACTTTGTGTGGGTTTTATTTCCAAAGTGTACACTCACAATGATTTAAACCAATGAAAGAGTGAGTGTTAGAGAGAGTGTTCAAAAGTGAGTGTTGCTAGCATTCCTCTTATAGGGTATGAGGTAGTATAACTTCCTAATTTGTCTATATTTATAATTACAATTTATTTTAATATTCACATCCGATTTTTAAAAGTGAAATTAATGGTAACTCCATTTTTTGTAGAAAGATAAGTACAACTTAATTGTTAGTAAAATATTTGATACTATGTCTAGAAGTCTTAACTCAATTGGTAAATTTCGAAATTGTAAGGTCAGATGTCATGACCCAGGTTCGAATCCGGGACCTCGCAGTTGTGTGTGAGTTTAATTTCAGTGGATTACCACTTCATCTGAGACAAAACAAAACAAAAAATTGATACTCCCTTCGTTTAAAATATATTTTTATAATGTGCACTATTCATATATCCTACTTTGACTCTATCTTTTAACATATATATAAATACAATGTTCGGTTTTTCATGATAAATATTTACAAAATATTAAAAAAAATTATAATTTTTTACTATAAAAATTAAAGATATTAACAATCAAAATTTTGTATTATCATGTGTGAAGTGATTGACTGTAACATGTATCCTGACACAATTAAGTATATGGCGAGGCAAGTTTAAGCCTGCAATTGTCCACACGCACAACAAAATCAAATCAAATCTCCTCAAAAATAATCAAATCAAAATAAAATAAATTGAATTAAATTTGATTTTATAATTAAACTAACTATATATAGTATAAAAATTTAAAAGGGAAAGTATTTAATGTTTTTCTTCCGAAATCCGTCTACTTTGGATCCAAAGAATCAAGAAAATAAAACTAGAAAAAAAATATATTTGTCATCGATTTTTTTTTTGTGAAATCCTCTGATTTTTCAGAAACATGAGCCTTGTAATTTAGACTAAACTCAGGTCCTTTCGTTGAGTTGATTAATCACTTATTGATTTTTTCTAGTAAACGATTTCTTTTGACAAATTCTAATAAGTGTTACAATAACGTACGTTAGAAAAAATCAAATACAGTAAAAATATATTGAACATTGTATGTATAGTTTTTCTAAGTAAATGGAAACCAAGAGTTTATTTGATAAGGCATGTATTTGAGTTTATAGTTTATATTAGAGCTTATAAACACACATAATTTAAAAATAAAAAAAAAACTATTTAGTAACTGCTCTTTTACACCAACTTATAGCTTATTTTCATGAATTTATAGCTGTTTTTGATTAACCATTGACCTTAATTCAAGTAGTTGAGAGCGTATAACTTTTTTCTCAATTTTACACTTTCAATCTTTATTTTAACAAATAAATATCAACTAATACAAATTCTTTTATGTCATTATATATTTATAATTTACTTCAACCGTCAATTTTATCAAAAAGTATAAATTCAATCAGTTAGATTATCCACTATAAGTTAACATATCAATTATTCGCTATTTTTTTTATCAAACAAAGCTTAAAAACAACCTTTTTTGAGAAGGAGAATTCTTATGTTGAAAAATGTAAATTTAATTTTTGGAAAATGCTAAACAAGTGTCTTCTAAAACAAAGTTTAAATTAAAAAAATTATTTTTTTAAGAACTTAAAAATTGTGTATTCAACACATTAAAAGTTAAAGCATTAAAAAAAAACAATTTTTCGTACATAAAATTCATCAAATGTTTTTTTAGAGGAAAAACAAATGTAAATTTTATCATAGAAATTGTGCATTAAATGTATTGAAAAAACAAAAAGTAACTTTTTCTATCTAAATTTCATCAATTGTTTTTAATTTTGAATTTTAATAAATGTATTTAGAACACTTATTAGAATGACCATTTTTTTAAGGATTTGTCTAACATGTGCAATATTGCACATGATAAAAAAACTTTTTTTTTAATCTTTAACAAGTGTTATTATTTAGGAGTAATTTGTAATTTTTTTAACAAAATTTCAAGATAAAAAGTTTATGTTTTCACGGTTTAGCGTTTAAGGTTTAGGGTTTTGTTCTATAATTTTCAAACCAACAAGTGACGTGGCATTTTACATCTGTTTTTCTTTTGCCGTGTCAAATTGCTTTTGTTTCTCTTCCTGCTTAAAATCTTTAGTTCTGTGTTGTCCCTTCAAATTCCAATACACATTCACCAAAGAGTGACGACTGAGGGGGTTGTGTTGTACTTTTTCTCTGCTCTTCACTTTCCTTTCCTACCATGCGCCGAAAACCTGGACCTAAATCTTCCAAGAACATAGACGCGGTTCTCTCGTTGGTACATAAAATCCACTCTTTTGTTTTTCTCTCATCTTTCTTTTCCGTTGTTTCGTCCTTGATTTATGTATGCATTCGCTATTACTGTTGCGTTTCCATTCTCATGTTCCTATTTTGGTGTATTTTTTGCACGGATCATGTTTTAGGTAGGGTTTTCTAATTTTCAATGTTTGCATGAACGATGTTAGTGGAATATGAGAGCTTTCGTTTTGTGGTTGCATGCATTCGTCAGTGCGTTGTTGTTCACTTTTCATTATTCCGTACTTTCTATGTCGAAAGCTTGCTTCTTTATCTGATTTTTCAAGTCTTTTTACTATTTTTTACTATGCTTTCACTTTTCAAGTTATATGTTTTTACCCTGTGATCCGATTTAGTGTGAGTTGTTGGTGTACAAGGTGGTTGACTCGGATCTGACTCGTCTAAAGTGAAGAACACACTTTAGAGAGTAATGTGAGTATTACGGACCACTGATTGAAAAATAAACGGTGGATAACAAATCATAAGTTTGTTGAAATTTAACACGGAAACGGACACCGGACACCCCAACACCGCTAATCATTTGAGAAAATCACATAATTTAGTGTAATTATATGTATCAGTGTCGTGTTGGTATCGGACACACTCCTAATCCAAGGAGTGTATGTGCCTCATAAGTTGAAATAACAACTCTTACTTTTTCACATTAGACCATATTCATGCTTCCTATAGTAATTTTGATTGGGAAAAACTTTGTCCGCCACTCAAGGAATTTGTATATGTACACATTAAAAAAAACAGTAATTTTGCGTTGTTCAGAAGTACACTTACACCAGTAAAAAAAAGTACACTTACGTTTGGTCGCGAAAAGTAGCACCTTTTTAATATCACATTTCAACCATTGATGAAAATATCAATTGATGATATTTGTTGTGCATGTAATATCATATATTGATTTATGAAAAAAAATTAAATTGTTTGCTTTAGTGGAGCTAAATTCATGGATTTATGATTGAATAAACAAATCATGTATAGAAATCATATATGTTCACTCACTGTTGTCTTTTTCTCATTCCACAGCCTGCTGCTAATGCACTTCCTTATGATAATGTTGAACAACAAGCTTCCAATGGGAACATAAATCCAACGGAGGTGGTAGAATCTCAGCTGGAAAATCCACACCCTATGTCTTCCCCACTGAAAAAGCATCTGAATTCGTCAGTGGCTGGAGTGGAGACAAGTGCTGTAGGAAAAGAACCACGAGAACAAACCACTCCTGTAAGTAAACATCAAAAGAAGTATGCTACATTGGCTAAAAAAATGTCCAAATACCGTAGTGGATCTGTGAGGCGTTCTGAACGCATTAGAAGCGGGGTTGTTAAAGTTAAATCCACCAACTCAAAGCAGGGCGTTAAATGCGTTGTGGATATGACTGTTAGTGACAGTGAAAAAGATGAATCTGATGCTCAAACTGAGCAAGTATTGCCACAGCCAAATCCAACAGATACTCAAACTGAGCCAGTGCAAGTATTGCCTCAGGAGAATACTCAAACTGAGCCAGTGCAAGTATTGCCACAGGAGAATCCTCAAACTGAGCCAGTGCAAGTATTGCTACGGGAGAATACTCAAAATGAGCAAGAGTTACCCCAACAACATGCTCAAATTGAACAAGCATTGACTGAGCCAAATGCTGAAATGGAACAGTTACGGTTTGAGCCCGAGTCTGAGCTTGAACTTAATCCTGCTGAAAATGTAAGTGAAAAGAGCGTGGATGTAAAAGTTGACTATGCCTTACAGAAAATCGATGCTTTGTATAAGATGATAGAATTGTTGACAGCCAAGGTATACTGTAGTATATACCCAAACTTAAGACAATATGCCATTGTTATTTTTATTGTTATAAGTGTGATGCCTCATTGGTAAATATATTCTGAACATATAACAGGTTGATGGAAATGCTGGTGGCTTATATGAAGCCCCGTCGATGGCACTCGGTTATCGGAGCATGTACATTGATTCCCAGAAGAAGGTTTTGTTCTTAATTTATTCATTTTAGAAAGAAAAAAATCCTAATGTCATTTTTAGGTCTACTGTTTTGTGTTTGATTATCCCATATTTCATATATGTTGTGTACTGACTTACATACATATATGCAGCTTGAAGCTTTATCCAACGAAAATGAACAACTAAAAGGACAATTGGAAGTGGTATGTTGTGTGATATCTATTTTTTTCCTTTCTATTATTTCTTTTAGGGGTCATTAGCCAAAAATATTAAACTTCCGATCTCTTGGTCATGCAAGCTCTCATATCATGTTATGAACCAACTACTATCTCAAAACATGACATGATATGCTACACCAGTAACAAAATAAGATCATAAAACAAAATTTTAACTATTGCCATGAAGCAACCACAAGAACACTATTTTAGGAAGTTTTATTTAAAACCATTATTGGTGTAGCATCTGATCTTGTGAATATTTACAGGGTATAAGACATTGATAAAACTGTATATGTTAATTACTTCAGCTTTTAGTTGACTTGATGTATCTAACTATATACCTTTTGATATTGTAGTATGAAAAAGTATTGGATAAAATGAAGGATGTTGTTAATCAGCAGCTTTCAAATGTGGCAAAAACTACTGAAGCTGCTGTTATTTCCTTGAACCAAGAACTCGACAATGCATATTCAGCTTCTGCAGGTAAAAGAAAGAGAATTGAAGGCTGATGAAGGAAAAAGTTAATGCTGCATAACTTCTTTTTTTGTATCATATCACAAACTTGACACCTAATGTGCTTGACCTGGAAGTTGCGCCTAACTTCTTTTTTTGGTGATTTGTGCCCAACTATTTAAACTGGCTTTTGTATGGATTTCTGTTGCTTTAAGTTGAAATTGATGTTTTGTAATTGTTTGTGGTTCTGATGATTCAATGCTGCGATTGATCCAACCCCAATTCTTCTGTTTCAATGTTGATAGTTTTATCTTCAACAACATTGTTCTTGAAATGTTCTGCAATCCTTGCCTTGTCATGGTTGATTCCGTGCCTCTATTGTTGGCTATTTTTGATTTGGGTTTAAAATGATCTTGGTGAGAATACCATATTTCTTCACAATGCGTTCACTCATTTAAGAAAAGAAATTTATTAAAATCATTTATTCTTATAATCCAGTTCCCTTCTTCAACTCTTAACATTCAAACAAAGTGGTAGTCAACCTTTTCTTCTCCCTCCTTTTCCCAACTGTTTAAATTTAGTCTATTTTTTATTTGGGTTTAAATCTAATGCATCGATATTCAAAGGTGGTCAGTATCAATATTTTTGTTGTACTAATCTAACTATTCTTGTTGGGATTATACAACCATTGGAATTCGATGGTTGCTCAATAGGCTTCTCAAAATTTCTCACTTGATTGAAAAAAGTCGACAGGATACGATTTTACACAAAGCAAAATTAAGCGCCTATTAAGCAACTTTCTTGGAATTCGATTTGAGTCAAACAATCAAATAATTATCGTTAAACTATTTTACAAATATATTGAAAGGTTATGTTATTTGGACACTCCATTTTTTTCTCAACACACATTTAGCACCTTGTTTTATTTCTCTATCTCTCATTTTATCATATCGCCAACCAATCACACCTACTATATCACTTTATTTATTTCTCTCTCAAGGGGGATACAAGGTGTATGTGTCAACTAAAATTCCTATATTTGATTACATCCTGCTATTATGCACTAATTACATAAATAAAAAGAAAGAAAAAATTGCAATGGAGGTAATGAGATTTGAAGCAACGACCTCACGCATACCATCCTACGCATACCATCCTGCCCCTCACCACTAGACCAATCCTAGTGGCTTCACTATTACAAAGCTGGGTCATTGTGTGATTGATTTAATGTGCATGCGAATTTTGTCTAAATAATTGATTTTTGCTTATAGTAGTGACCAAATTAATCCAATTAACTCAAACTTGAAGTGAATGTTTAAATAATTTGGTTTGTGTACATAAACTTAATTATGTTGACCTAGTACAAGAGATATTTTTTTTGTGACAATGCAAGATATATTTTTTTAGCAAAAGTACAAGAGAGATTGTCAAAGTATAATAGTGGAGTGGACACTACTAATATTATGATCACATTTAGGAGGAAGATAACAAGATCATTATTTTCTGCGGTAATACAAGGAATATTTGCAGCATCATTACAGAGGGGATGTTATGATGGTGCTAAAAAATTTGGGGTACAAGAGATGGTGATGGTAGGTTCTTCTCCATCATCAAAAGTTCATCAGAGAACTTGTAGAAATGGTTACTAGAGAGATGGTTCCTCGGTGTTCAAAATTCTCTATTTGTCATTATCATCATCACCATCTTCATCCCTTGTCTCTTCTCCAGCAATTGATCGCGGCGGAGATGAGAAGTCCAAGCACATTCCTTGGATGACTTGCTCATATGACTCAGAGAGGTCTTGTGAAGTATGTTGATGGTACTCCACCAGCTGGTGAAGGCATTGGTTTTCTCTCATCAGATTTGCATTTTCATTGGCTAATCTTGCCTTCTCACCAAGAAGTGCTTCCAGCTGAAGCCTCACCTACACCACACAAACCATCATCCACAAGATTAGTTCCATAATAATTTGAACAATTCAGGCTCCTAAAGTCAATGAATTCTAAAAAAAAAAATTGAAATGAACCACACACATTCTTCTCTTTGAACAATCTCAGGACTAAGTTGATCAACACAAAATGACTAATATGATAATGTTAATGTGAATTGAAACCAATCTAAGAATTGACCGATTGTTGTCAACAATGATTATCTTTTCTTAAAACAATTGAATTGAGGATCAAATATAGTTAACTGGTGTTAATTTTAAGAACCATATTAACTAGACCCCTCCAATTTCCAGAGAAAATTTGTTATTCACACAACTTTACATGTAACAAATCCTAACTAATGTCCAATGTCAATGAAGTAAAAAATGTAACAATATTAGTTGCATTAGAAATACAAAAATGATATAGCATCACTAACTCTTTAACAGGAACTTTTGCAAAATTTTTTAACCATATGGTATGATTAGGATTGAATTGATTCCTTACCAGATCATCTTCCTCTGGCCTGACTCCTTTAGCGAAACCGTCACGCAGTCTTCGGTTCTCTTCTTCAAGCAGACCACATCTTTCTTGCATAAAACATAAATCTGATTTAAGAGACTTCAATTCTCTTGCAAGTGAAGCTGCTTTGCTTGCCATTGAAACTGCAATCTGCAAAAATGAAAACAAGTTACAATTAGCCACAAACTTCAGCACCAATATAATCAATCTACTAACTAGGAAAAAAACAAAGAACCAACATTTTTTGCTTTCTTGATATGCTTCTCATGCATCTTTTCTCCATTTTCTGTTTGTGACTCAATGGCATTTTCTTCATAGAATTCATCAATTTTCCTCTTTACTCCTTGCTTTGACTCCTCTTTCTCTTTCTCTTCTTCATTGTTTTCTGACTGATCAATTTTGCTTTTGAATATATCAGTTAATGTGGGTGGGTTACCCAATTCCCTTGCACCCTGTGAAAAAAAAATAATCAAAGAGCCTTCAATCTTCAGCATTTAATTGTGCTACTAAAACATGTAATATACAATCAATTTCAATATTCTGTTACATCTAAACTATTAATTGATTGGATCTAAAAACATTAATTAGTACTAGATTAAATTGCAGTACTTACTTGTAAGGCATTGTCCAAATTATTAGACAAAAGAGAGAGTGTATTAGAAACTGAGTCAAATCCTCTGATGAGTAACAAGGAATCTTCCTTCAACCGCTTTCCTCTTTGATTCTGTAATGAATCTGAGATTTTGGGTTGACCGCGTTTATCGAGAAGCGAGTCGATTCTACAACGGAGAGTGCTCCAGAAGCGTTTATCAGAAGATGGAGTGAACTGAGGAGAAGAAGAATTAACGGCGTTTGTTATAAAACGAAAACAAGGTTAATTTCAGAAACATGACATTAAAAAATAGCGATGTTTTTTGAGTTGAAGAGGAAAAACCAACCTGTTTGGTGTGAAGAGGAGAAGGAGAAGGAGAAGCTGTGTCCAACGAGGTTGTCATGGTGTTTCAGAATTAAGAGAGAGAGAGAGAGAGAGAGATAAGGTTAAGTAACGGCTAGTTTTGAAAGTGAGTTTGCAATGAATTGAAGGATGTGGGTTTTATTTAAATAGATGGATTAAATTAAATGTAACGTTCGGATATGTATGGAGGGGTGAAAATGGAAAAAGGATGACGGATTTTAATGCAAGGCGTCTAATACTACCTTGTTCTTTTTTTAACCCAGTTTGATTTGATAAACTTGGTTTATAGTGATAGCAGATAAGCTTATACATTAATCTATAGTTGATAAATTAGTTTTTCAGATTTTGGTGGCATAAGACAAACTTATAACTTGAGTCCTAAATAATGAGTATAAAGTTAAATTAAATGTCAAATGTGTGAAAATAATTTACTTGACTATGTTGAGAAATTATCTAACAAAAACATCAAACTTCATTCCAAAAAATTGAATGTTTTATTTAATATTCAAATGCTCGTACAAAACAATATTTATGGTCATTTATATATGCAATGTAACTAATAATCGCGTCTATATCAATATGTTCTATTATATCTTTCTCAATACATAAAATGCATAGACCATTCAACATTTTTTTATGACATTGACGATCTCAAGTAGTTTTTCAATAATTTTAATTTTGAAAAGCTTCTTTTGTTGAAAAACATAGTTAAATAATTTTTTTTCCTAATGAACCCGTAATTTTTTTTGTTGGGACTCAAATTTCATACTTATTTTTTGGGTCTAGGATGATCGTCATATTCGCCCTACCTTAAATACAGCTTTGAAACTAGTTGATTGAATCTACAGTGTTCGACATAATTAACGGTTAGGGTCCGTTTGGTTCGAGAATTAGGAGGGGAGGGGAGGGGAGGAATTTTAACGGAGGGGAGGGGATGGGAGATATTTTAATTAAAAGTGTGTTTGGTTCACAAGGGGAGGGGAGGGGTTTTAAAATTATTTTACTGTTTTACCCTTAAACTTAATTAAATAAGGATAATAAAGTAACGAAACAATAACAATGTAATCTATAACAACACGATGTAGACGATGGAATAATGGATTAGTAATAGGGTTTTACAAGGAGTAATAAAAGTTGTTACAAGGAAAAATTCTTAATAATATACAATAAAAGTTGTTATAAGAAAAAATTGTTAATAATATGGAATAAAAGTTGTTACAAAGATAATATTGAGATTTTAAATTAATATAAGGATAATTTTGACAGTGCAATAAAATTTGCTCATCTTCCCTCCCCTCCCCTTCTAAAAGTTGAACCAAACACTTTAAATTAAAAATCTCACCTCCCCTCCCCTCCAAAACTCTCGAACCAAACGGAGCCTTAGTGTAAGGATGAAATGACATGAATAATATATTTTTTTAGACATAAATAAGATATATTTCAGTAATATTTATATTAATTAAATAAATGTGAAAAGTACAATAAGCCCCCCAAAAATATCTGAAAATTACAATAAATACCAAAAGTGAGTAGTGTTTTCTTCCATAAAAATCATAACCAAAATATCAGAAAAGAAATTTTTATGATTCGTGTTTTTGTTCGCATTAAAAGCTATTTTTAAAGTATTGGAGCAACACCAACAAAAGATATCGGTTTTGTAAAACAACTGTGTATGGCAAAATGTTTGCTTTTCGTAAAAATCATCTTATAATATTATTTTTTTAAATTGTATACTTTCAATGTAAAAATATTTAATAATAATAATAAAGATAAAAAAATTGAGATATTTTTGTAGGATAAAAAAATGTTGGGATGCCCGAAAAATTGTTGGGTTACACATCAAAACCACATTCGTAATTACAACCACAAAATAATTTGCTTTTAAGAAGTTCCATTCGGATGCTCTTGAAAATTGAATGATTTTGAAGTCTTAGAAATGAAATTACAATTGCAATTTCAACCACATCAACTTGAGGAAAACATATTGGAGAGTGATATGCATATACAATTGTTTGCCGTTATTGCACAATGGTAGGACTCATAACTGTTTCTCAGTTTACAATCAGAAGATAACTTTCAAGATTATCGAAACATAATTTCCAAGAGCATCAGAAAGCAACTTCAAATGATTATTATGTACAAGAATATTTTTTAAATTTTGTATTCTCAACTTTGTTCGTTATTAATTGCTGCAGCAATGAAGAGGTGTAAAAGGCTCAAGAGTGATTTACCTGAGTTGCCTGATTGTGTTATATCGTATATCTTTTCAAAGTTAAGTTTGAAGGTTTCGGTGAAAACAAGCACATTGTCCAAACGATGGCTTCACGAATGGGGTTTCAGGATGGACCTCAATTTTGATTTCCATAACATGTTTGATTTTGATTTCCCCAACATGTTTGAGTTTGACAATAATACAATAATGCAAAAGTTACAAGAAAGCTTCCCACTCTTTGAATCTGAATTTTACACAAGATTCGATCAATTCATGCTGCATTATGCTAAGGGTGTCAAACGTATTGAACTGCTCTTCACTAGTTTCAGTGAAGCAAGATATGCTTCATGGTTTGCTTACCAATTGCGTCCATCTAGTAAACATCTTCCTCGACTCTTGCGAGTTCAAGTCTGATTTAAAAATAATCAGTGCATCGTTGCTTCATTTGCGATATATTGTGGGAGTAGCCTACAAAGAAAGAGGAATATAGATATCATTGCATCAAATCTTTCATCCTTTCAATATTATTTTGAAAATGATGATGGAGGACATACAATGAACATCAAGGCTCCTATGTTAACCAAGTTTATCTATAAAAATAGTCATATTTCTGAACCTAGTGGGTTTTTTTCTGGACTGAAAAATGTGACAAAGATTAAGTTGACTGGACTTCGTGAATTTCTTCAACATGTTGTCATGCCTCTTTTGTTTTCTGAATGTCTCAAACTTAAGAATGTCACCTTTATAGAATGTTGGATCAAATCTGATTTGAATATTATCAACTCAAAGTTGCGTCATTTAAAGATGATTAATTGTGGCTACAAGCAACTTTATCCTAGAAACATATTTATTGATGCATCGAATCTCTCATCCTTTGAATAAAGTGGTTACACATTGGGAACATTCTTTGTTAATGCTCCAAGGTTATTAAGGTACTTTGGAAAGCACTGAAGAGTGAGAAAAATCATTATGAGCCCTTTCGCCCGGTTGCAAGATTATGTCATATTGAGACTTTATCAATGGTCTTGAGCCCTTCACAGGTGAGTTAGTCAAAATCCATTTATTAATATGTAAATGTTAGTTACACTAATTAGTTGTTCATTTCATTGACGACATAAACCTTATTTATCCCTTGATGTATTCATTTTTTTTGTGACCAATTCTTATCATTATCAATATAATTTTCATTGTGTTATTATCATTCTTGATCGATAAAAGAAAGTAAAATGGAAATAATATTGATAATGAGAAAATATTAATATATCAAGGGATATATATATGGCTCATATTTTTGAAAGCAGCATATATATATATATATATATAACAGCTAAATGCACAAAATGTGCAAATAAGCAAACAGAACTACATCAGCCATATGTACGCGGCAAGTACCCAGCAGGAAACCAAAACTCCCCACCTCATCACAGATGGCTGAAACCAATACAAACCAACACAGCATAATCACCACCCAATAAAACTACACATAACACATGTAAGCCTAAACAGGACCGAAAAAACAAGCATCCAAGACCATACACCAGAACAGCAGACAGTGTAAAAAAAGACAGGAAAAAACACCCATTAGCAGCAACAGACCTGCAGCTTGCCCTCTCAACTGTCATCCCCTTCGCAAACATTCCTTTGGATTCTATATCCATTCATAAAATAGATAGGACGCTTTGGACAGTCTCTTTATGCTCCACTGCCATGATACCGCTTTAATCTCTGCCACCAACTCATCAACCTCCTTTACGCGCTCGTTGAAGATTCTATTATTTCTTTCCATCCAAATCAACCAAACACAAGCATGCCAAATCAACCAAAGGCCACGTCTAATCTTCCTATTTCGCCCCTCCTCCGTCCAGCACTCCAAATGATTAAACAGATTTGGAGGCATTATGAAATTAAAGCACACCAAAACATCACCTCCGACCAAATCTTAGACGCAACCTCACAATGGAGACGTCGGCTCCTCCGCCCCTAAAACATTCCTGATTGCAAGATTATACCGAGTTGGTAACCGATTTAAAAGCATCATCCAGGAAAAGGCCACCACTTTTGACGGTGCCGGAATTTTCCAAAGATAACCAAAAACCTTCTCCTCCAAAATGATAAGGTTGTCTTGCGTTAACCACAATGTTTTCAATAGTTGATAAGTCGAGCGCACCGAAAATTCACCACCCTGGCCTCCATCTCCAAGTATCCTCGTCCTCTCCAATCCTAAAGTCCGCCACCACAGTCATTAAATTAGCTATTAACTCGGACTCCCACAAAAATGGCTCTCTACGCCAAGTTAATATCCACTCCACTGAACCTTCTCTCAAAAACGACACCTCTCCAACCATCTCCTCCCTTTGGTTAGATATTGAGTAGAGTCTTGGAAAACAGTCACAAAGAGGCATTTCACCAACCCAATGATCTTTCCAAAAGCTAGTCCTTCTACCATTCCCCATCTCCTTCACCACCTCATTTTTTAACCATGGCACACCTACTTCCCCCTCTAAGTTTGTCAACTCCTTCCACCAACTTGAAGCACACCGGCCAAACTAATCTCCCAAGGTTAACCTCAAAACGAATACGGCGACCATATCTATCATGTAGCACCTCTTTCCAAAGAGGCCACTCCCCTTGAAGTAACTTCCATCTCCATTTGGCCATAAGACAAATAGAAAATTGGGATGGAGTTCAACACCGAATTGAGAAGCACGATCCTTCCGCCTAGGCTCACGTATTTATTGCTACACAAATTAAGCCTATTACGCAATTGAGTTAACATAGGCTCCCAAGTTGACATTTTCTTCACATTTGCCCCCACCGGGAGACCAAAGTAAATGAACGAAATCACCTCTTCACTACAATTCAAGAAATCGCAAGCCATGTCCATAAAAACCATTGGAACATTAACACCTATCAAAACACTTTTAGAAAAGTTCACCTTTAAGCCTGACACCATCTCAAACCCTCTCAACACCTCTTTTAAAGTCCAAAGATTTTCCACCATCGCTTCTCCTACACATAGAGTATCATCCACATATTGAAGATGAGAGACTACCGTGCCACCCCTTTTCACCTCAAAGCCTCTAAACAAGCTTCTTTCCACTGCATTACTCATCAACGCACTAAATCCTTCCGCGACTAAAAGAAACAAAAAAGGCGCCAAAGGATCCCCGTGCTTTTTAACCCTCTTTGAATCGTTATTTCCTTCGTTGGCTCCCATTCACAAGGATAGAAATATTACCAGCAAAAACACGCACTTTTATCCAAGCTATCCACTTATCACACATCCCAACCCTTCTTATCATATACTCTAAGAAACCCCAATCCACCGAGTCACAAGCTTTCTCAAAATCGACTTCAAAATCAAGCACTCCCGCTTCATTTTTTTGGCCAAGTCCACCACTTCGTTCACCACCAACACCTCATCCACCAAGTGTCTTCCTTTCAAAAACGCCGATTGAAAAGTTGAAATTATGGAGTTCATTACCAAAGAAAGCCTACCGGCCAACACCTTTGCAATTAACTTGTACAAACACCCCAAAAGAGAGATTGGCCGGAACTCTTTCAAGGATGACCAGTGTAACTAACTAGTATAACTAACATTTACATCTAATACCTTGTTGACTAGTATATGTTTATTGCTTCATAAGCTGTGTGGACATTAGTCTCAATATTTAGATAGCAGTATAGTGCATTGTGAGATTGCAGCTATTTTATTTTCGGTGTTTTGTTTTAATTCCAACATAATTTGTTCATATGGATATTGGTTCTTGTAATATTCATTTCAAATATCCTATGTACAATAACCAATTTCAATATGAATAAATTTTACATAAACTAAAATAAATATTGAGACCAAATGAAAAAATAATATATTTGTCCAGGGTCGAGTTTCTCGAAATGTATATAATGACGTTGTTGACAAAGTTTCAAAAAGGCTAGCTACTTGGAAATGAAATATCTTGAATAAAGCAGGACGAGCATGCCTAATGAAGTCTGTCACAACAACAATTCTCGTTTATACCATGCAACTTCACTATCTTCCTACTTATATATGCAACAAGTTAGATAAGATGGCAAGGAGTTTCCTTTGGGGGGGGGGGGGGAAAAGGGGCG
>Ga0228711_1005613_pt1 | contig 19037 bp, 6 predicted proteins | sample MedpolnodulmetaG_2_FD_177996 | JGI IMG/M metagenome (GOLD analysis project Ga0228711, IMG submission 177996) | Root nodule microbial communities from Medicago polymorpha collected in Santa Monica, California, United States - brown nodules | ecosystem: Host-associated > Plants > Roots > Nodule...
TATATATATATATATATATATATATATATATATACACACACACTAAACAAAGGTATTATACCTAATATAAGGAGTGTCAGATCAGAACACAAAGTTTAACAAACAGATACAATGTCGGAACAAGCTCAAATATTAATAACAAGAAGTTTGTCGATCCAGCCAATTGACCAAACAAAGTAAAATGATTAGATAATTGTAACAGGTTATCCACCCAATTTCGAACAAGTTGTCAAATGCTACCATAAAAAGTACAAAAAAAAAAATTGTCATTTCTTCAAAACCAGAGCCGCTCACACAAACTTGAAGTTTCAAACAAGATAGGAGCTTACACAAATGTAACAGGTTATCCACCCAATTTCGAACAAGCTCACACAAGAAGAAAAGCTACTAACGCTAGCCTAAATAGTGTAAAAAGATTAAGCCACCAAATAAGATACTCAAAAGTGAAATTACATCAGTAGTTTTTGAGTTTTACCACAAAAAAAGATAGGAGCTTAATTTTTTCTAACAACTGTGGTAACGTTTCTTCCTTGTGATTGAATGTTAGATTCTTCAATTTTTTCTAAATCGCTCAAACACAAGCGACCAAATTAGGAGAAACAATTTGTGGATCCAACCAATTGATCAAGGAGTGTACATGGGTCGGTTTGAGTTGAGTTTGGCCAAATCCAAGACCCGAACCATATAAGGTACTCCGGTTTGGGTGAGTTAAAATAACCACCCGTTACATTATTGGGTTGGACATACCCAGTGATTTTTGGTTTGCGTTGGGTATTGGGTTACCCAAATTATTTTTCTGTTTTTTTGTTAATATTAAATGATTAAATAATGAGTCATCGTATTTTTTTCATAAAAATTACTCAAATTTTTTATTTTCTTAAAAAAGATTGTGTAACCTATTTTCAGTATATTTTAAGGTCATAAAATAATAAATGATAATATTAAATAATAATTTTCATAATAAAATAGTTGCATGACATAAAATTGCATTGGCATCAAAATAACCAAAAAGTGCAAGATCTTGATTTGTAACTCTAGCATGCTTTAATTTTCAATATAGATGATACCTTGTGTCAATTTTGAAAATGAGACTTGATTTATGACCAAATTTTTTTAAATTCTCCTTTGTTACTATGAAAATAAAATTAAAATTTAGGTATTATTAGGTAAGTGGGTTTATTGGGTTTGGGTTTGTTTTACCCGAAACCCGTTATTTTTTATGAGTTTTATATTTTTAAAAATTATACACACCCGATGACCCAGCCCAACCCATTTCTTTTAATTTTTTTGGTGGATTTAACCGGGTTTTTCGGGTTGACCCAATTTATGTACACCCCTGTATATAATGATGCCACCATATTATAATTAAGAAATTTTTATGCATCAAATCGAAGAAAAAAACTACAAAATCATGTTTTGCTTCCTAAATCTTAATTAAGCTCAATAAATCTCTATTCATCCTAAGGTTATAGAATTTGTGCATGTGCAAATCAAGGAAGCATTTTTTTTTTGCTGATTAAAAAAAATCCTATTATAGGATAACAAACAAGTACCATTGACAAAGACAAAAGAGAGAAGAAGAGAAACAAAATACAACAATAAATAAAAAGAACAAAAACCAGAAAACTATCATAACTAGATGAAAATCCACCCCAACAAAATTAAGGAAACCACTCAGAAAACTATCTCAACAGATAAATGTAGGGATGAACAGCACACTCATAAAAAGTATATAATAAGGAGATTATAAGGACTTATCCAAAAATCATTTTTAAGAGAAGAACTTTATTCGATTAACTAATTGCTTCCTCGAGATAATGTATTGAAAACCCGACACTTAAATTTGTTTTAGATGAGTGTTAGGAATACTTTTTTTATCTAATTGAATAATATCAATATAGTCTCACATTTTAGAAATGAATCACAAATAAAGTGACGAGACATATATGAATTTCACTCAATTAAAGAAGTGATGTTAAAAAACGAGTGTTCAGAACACTTCTTACCGAAGTTTTTACTTACGGTTACATCATCTAATACAAGTCTAATGTTTTATTAAGTCATTCCACTTTCATAAATTTATGTTGAATTTGATTTGATTGTTTCAAGTCGCAAGATCGATAGTTAGTTCTTAATGGTTATAATTTAAGTAGGCAGCTTAGATTGTGGCGACCATACTCTACTATGAACTTACAAATGGTGTGGCCTAACAACATTTTCTGAACTATATCAGCGGTTGTTCAACTTAGCCTATGACATGGATATATGTTATGGTTTCTAGTAAGGGTAGAATATATGGAGGGATCACATTGGACTTGGAATTGGAAATGGAGTTGGAGGCCAAACTTCTTTGTTTGGTAAATAACATATTATACTTTTTAATATGGCTTATAGTTGTGTGGTGCTTGTGGAATGCAAGAAATAAAATTGTTTCACAGGTTTTAACTTGGGGTTGGTTTATAAATAGGATGGGGGAAATTCGGATGTGCAATTTTATGATTAGTGGTATAACTCCTCCATTGGGTCAATCTGAGTCTTTAAATCTGGATTAGAGTACCTTTTCTACTTTTATTAATATATATTGTGCAAGTTAGTTAGGATGAAAATAATCGTTTGCCAGAATTAATGATTCCTCTAAAGCAAACAATTGAGATTGATGCTAGTGGAATAAATTTGTCATTCTCATTTTGTGATTGATAGTGAAAGGGAGGAATATTTTCTCATGAAGGAACTTGTTGAAAACAAAAACTATATTATCAACTTTTAACAAAATCGTATTACAAAATTATTTGTTTTAAAAAAGTAAAAATGGACCTTAGCACATTAAACAAATTTGATTTTCAAGACATTTGGATTTATATGTGTGAGGGGCTCGTGTATTTGAATTTACTGGCTACATTCTTGGGTGGTATATTGCCTACATTCATTGTATTGTCCCTTTATTATATCTTTTATCAAATATCTAAAAAAAAAAACTACATGTTAAAATTTAAATGGAGAAATGTGTAAAGTAATTTACATTTTTATATATACCCTGTAGCATTTTATTTTACTTTTGGTAATATATTTTTAATCGACAAATATTAGCACTTATTTTTAATAGACAAATTTTCAAGACATTTGGATTTAGAAAGAAGTGGCATGGCAACTGGCAAATGCCGAAATTGTAAGGTCGGACGTCGTGACCCGGGTTCGAACCCAGGACCTCACAGTTGTGTGTAAGTTTAATTTCAGTGGATTACCACTTCAACTAAGACTAAAAAAATAAAAAAAAAGTGACATGGCTGGCCTAACACATTTGTAAGCTTAAAACAACCTTTTAGTTGATTTTTATACAACATATTTAAATATGTTGGTAGAACTTTGTTATTTTATACAGCAAGTATGATTAAAAAATTACAAGAACAGTTCTAACAAAAATAAGACGAAAAAAAAAATATATTGTGTTTTTATTAAAAATATAATAATTATTCATAAAAACATGGGTTAAATGGCTTTTACCCCCTGCCATATGGGCGTCTTTTGGTTTACCCTTTAGGGAAAAAAAAACATTGAGATTCCCCCTTGTAAGATAAAGATTATTTGGTTTACCCCCCTAAGGCCATCTGACTAGATAAATTAGATGATGTGGCTTGCTCACTGAGTATTTATTTATTTTTTTATTTTTTTTAATTTCCTCGTGGAACACATAATAATTTTTTTACAAAATATAATACTAAAGATATGAAATACCTAAAGTACCCCTAATGCTTAAATTTTGTTTTTTATTATAAAAATATATGAATTTTTTTCTAATTTGTTAATTTTCAAAAAAAAAATGAATTTTTTCAAAAAGAATCTGAAATTAAGATTTTGACAATTAAAATAAAATAGAATTTTCAGATTATATAATTTTCCAAATTTTAATTGGAATTTAAAAAAACTATATCCAGATTTTTAAGAATTAAAATATTTTGCAGAATTTTTATTTCGAAAAAAATCTGAAATTTTTTTAATTTTGATTTTTTCTATTTTTTATTTTGATAATTAAATTCCAGAATTTTTAAATATCTTCTTAATTTAAAAAATCTGAATGTTTTTTCTAATTTTTTAAATTTTTGAAAAAAAAAATCTTTTTTTTCGATTTTTTTAATTTTTTCTAAACACATTCAACATGCCACATCATTTCATTTATCCAAGCAGATGACCTTACGGGGTAAACCAAATAATCTTTACCTTACAAGGGGGAATCTCCAAGTTTTTTACCTAGTGGGTAAACCAAAAGACGCCTATATGGCAAGGGTAAAAGCCATATAACCCTAAAAACATTAATAAATAAATAAAAACTAGGAGTTGAACCCAAGGCAATTGTGGTTCAAAAACCAAGTACAACCACTTGGCCACATCTGCAAACATGATATTTTATCCAGGTTATTACTATATATTCCTATTTTAAAAACATTAATAAAAATAGAGTCCCCAAATTTTGGAGGCCCAGCTCTATAGAGCTGTTTGCACCCCCAAGGAACGACCCTGCCTGTTCTCACCTCTAATGAGGTGGGGAGGGGGGTGGTGCACGGTTGGTTTTTTGATTTTGCTAAGAAAATTGTTAGAAATGGAGTATCCACTCTCTTTTGGTATGATACTTAGATTTTGAACAATCTACTTAGTGAGTATTTTCCTAAATTATTTTCTATGTCTCTTGAAAGGTCATGTTATATCGGCGATATGAGATTTTGGAAAAATGTTGTGGCATTGGGATTTATTACGGGGGAGGATTTTTTATGGGTAGTTGGGTTGCGAGATAGCTTAAAGGAGATGATTGGTCAGTCTATTATGAATAATAGAAAGGATAGATGAAATAGGGAGCTTGAATCGTCCAGCAATTTTATGTGAAGTCTCTCTACACGGCTCTTTGCACTAAACTATTGTCAAGAGTCTCTTTGAATGCGACTATATGGAGGGGGATCGAAAGAAATTTGGGGGAATATGGCTCCAAATAAGATTAAAACCTTTGGTAGGCAACTCTTGCAATATAAGATTCAAACTCGAGGTGATCTTGTGAGAAGAGGAATTATTAGTTGAAGAGACGTAGCCAATTATGTGTGGTTTTTGAGTGCGACAGAAGCGGAAGATCATATATTTTGTATTGTAGCTTATGTTCGGTATGTTATTTTCAAGTGGTTGGGGACGGGGGCAATTTTGTCCAAAAATATATTTTCTCTTCTTGATTTTTATCATCGTCGTTGTTCAAACAACGAAAAGGTTTAATGTTTATTTGACATACAACCATTTGGAAGATTTGGGAAGTTAGAAATGAGATTATCTTATCTTTTAGTTGATGATATCAAGGTGACCTGTTCAAAAACGAAAAATAAAGTTTGAAATAAAAACAATAACATTTATTTTTTTAAGGGAATAATATTGATATTTTATTTGAGATTAAAAACAATAATCGTATTTCCTATCTTAAATAAAATTCAAAAACTTACCCATAAAACTAAATTAAAAATGAACAACGAATACATAAATTGAAAAACGTTTATTAAAGAAATAGCCGTTACTCAACGTTGCATTTTTCCACACATTAGAAAATACAAATTTCTCTCTTTTTCTTTTCCCTCACTCTCTCACTCTTTCTTCAGCTTCCTCTTCCTCCAATGGCTTCAATCGTCGTTTCAGACGATAACCCTAATCAACAACAACAATCCCTAATCCCAGTATTAACAGTTTTCAAGAACAATTCAATCCTCAAGAACATCATCATCCTCAACAACAACAACAATAATAACAACAACAACGATGATCAAATCCTCCTCGTTGGTCGACACCCGAATTGCAACATTGTCCTCTTTCACCCTAGCATCAGCCGTTTTCATATTCAGATTCGAATCACTCCTTCTTCTCGCTCTATTTCTCTTCTCGATTTATCTTCTGGTATTTCTCTTTTTCTAAAAAACCCCTTTTTTTCTTTTTTTTTCTTTCCTTTTTTGAATATTCTTTCTTTTTCATTTTTATTCTTTTTTGGAATCTTGATGGGTTTTTATTGTGTGTGGTGTAGTGCATGGAACATGGGTGTGCGGTAGAAAGCTTGAGCATGGTGTGAGCGTTGATTTGAAGGAAGGTGATAGCTTTCAGCTTGGGAGTTCAAGTAGGGTTTATCTTCTTCAATTTGTATCCCAATTCGATGATGTTGATGCATTAAAGGTACCATTTTTATTTCAATTTTATATTGTTTTGTCACATTTTACATTGTTCTTGCTTTTAATTTCATCATTTCATTTGTTTTTTTTATTGTTCATATTTACTCTCTTGTTCAGTTGTGTTCAATTGGAATTTTGTTAGTTGCTTAGGGTGATATGATTATTTTCATTTGTGTTTCTTTTAATTGCTCAATTTTACTCTTTTTTCACTTCTGGGTTTAATTGGAATTGTGTGATAGTTAGGGTGATAATTTTTTTCATTAGTGTTTCTTATAATTGTCCATTTTTATTAAATTCTGGTTTTAATTAGAATTTTGTGAGTTACATAGGATGATGAAATTTTCAGAATTATAAATAGTTTAGTTTTTAAGGTATTGTTGTTTACAAGTTTAAGGAGGAAAGTGGTTTGGTTATTTATTCAGTGATTGTGTTTGTTTCATAAACAATCTTTGACGTTTATCTTTGGTTTTTGTTTTTCTCTTTATCTTTTGGCTTTGGCCTACAGAACATTGATTCTTTAGGTTGTGATGATGAAAGGAAGGACCAGTCTAATGATGAAACATTTGAAGATGAAAAGGATTCTTTTGGAACTGAGACATCATGTTGTAATGGTGAAAATAAACTGTGTGGATGTCACTTCTGTTTGCTATCACCACCTTACACGCAATCAGTTGATGAAGCTGATAACATGCAGATGGGTGAAGCTTGTCCCGAAGTGGAGATGCCGGGAGAGACTAACTTGTTTTGCACATTGAGGGAATGTTTTCAACAAAACATATGTATTCCAGTTGCGGAAGCAATCCAAGGCTCCAAATTGCACCAACAATCTTCTGCGGAAAAGCAGTTGATTGATCCTGAATCATCTTTCAGGGAAAAAGGCGACGGTGCTGTGGATGAGGTGCCTAAAGAATCTGAATTTGAAGGCACATTCAAATATATTGTAACTACTGGAGGAAGAGTCTTTAATTCTGAGGACATGCCTTGTTCTGAATCTCATCAAACCAATACTGATGAGGAAGTTTCTGTGGATTCACTCTCTGATGGAGAAAAACAAGGTAGTTGCGGTGAAGAGTATGAGTCAGAGTTGCAGAATCTGAATGCTAATTCTTATCACAAGCAACAGTATTCACCGGATGAAATAGTTGAAGATATTGGAAAGCAATGCATTGAAAATATGGATCCTGCATCTTCTGAAGAAAATGGTGTAGCTGCATTAAGTGTAACACCAAAAGAACACAAACTAGAATTCTTCTCTGAAGAAAATGATAGGATTGACGATATTTTAACAAGTGTGGCAAGATTTTTCAATTCTGAAAACACATCTTCACTAGTTGAAGAAACAATTCATCATCCAACCAATTTTCAACAAATCAATACTGTTGAAGAAGTTGCTGCTGTTGATTCGTTATCGGATGAAGAAAAGGAAAATAAATGTGACGTGGAGGCATACCTCAATATCAAACCTTGTGATGAAGAAGGTAACTCACTGGTTGAAACAGTTGAAGAAACTGTGAAATCCTTTCAGACAGAGTCAGTTAATCCTTTATCCGAAAACACATATTCACTAGTTGAAGATGCAATTCCTGTAACCAATTTTCAACTAATCAATATTGTTGACGAAGTTGCTACTGTTGATTCGTTATCGGATGAAGAAAAGGAAAATGAATGCGATGAGGAGTTCAAGGCATACCTCTATGTCAAACCTTGTGATGAAGAAGGTAGCTCACTGGATGAAACAGTTGAAGAAACTGTGAAATCCTGCCAGACAGAGTCACTTAATCCTTCATCCGGAAACACATCTTCACTAGTTGAAGAAGTGATTCCTGTAACCAATTTTCAACTAATCAATATTGTTGAAGAAGTTGCTACTGTGGATTTGTTATCGAATGAAGAAAAGGAAAATGAATGTGATGAGGAGTTCAAGGCATACCTCTATGTCAAACCTTGTGATGAAGAAGGTAACTCACTAGATGAAACAGTTGAAGAAACTGTGAAATCCTTTCAGACAGAGTTACTTAATCCTTCAGTGACTCAGGAAACTGATTTAGAGATTACAGAGAAGAAAGAGAATCAAACCCCGCAATCTCTCGTTGCTGTGGCTGGATGCTTTGATGTGAAATTCCATGAAAGCTGTGTAGAAGAATCAGTAGAGGGAAGCTTAATCCTTGGTAGTGATATTTTGTCAAGAAGAGATAAGGCTGCGAGTGCACCTCAGGATCGAACTCGGAAGAGCAGATTATTGAACACACCTGATGTTGACACTAAATTTGTAATGAGTAATTTGAAGGATATCAATATCATAAATAAACCAATGCCAAAGAATGTTTTCTCTGACTTGGATGAAGAAGAAATGTTCACTCCAAATAAGGAAAACTCAAGCCCCACAAACACCTTTCACTCGCAGTTTATGAGAAAGAAAGGTGTGCTAGAAGAAAGTAAAAGTTCCAAGTCACAAAGGGCACATAATTTGAAGGCTAGTTTTAGTCCCATCATCTATTCAGCTGAAAGAAGTACAAGTCCAATTTCAAACAAAGGGAACCAGACTCCGAAGTCACAAAGGGCACATAATTTGAAGGCTAGTTTTAGTCCCATCATCTATTCAGCTGAAAGAAGTACAAGTGCCATTTCAAACAAAGAGAACCTGACTCCAAGAGAAGCACAGGAATGGAAGTCACAAAGATCACATAATTTGAGGGCTAGTTTTAGTCCCGTCATCTATTCAGCTGAAAGAAGTGCAAGTGCAGTTTCAAACAAAGAGAACCTGACTCCAAAAGAAGCACTAGAATGGATGTCAGGTAGAAAGCATCTTGAGTGTCGCAATACTGCGGAATTAAGAAAGAAGAGAGTGGAACGGATACCCTTACAATCACTTATGAGTTCCGGAGGCAATCACAATTCGAACTCTAGTCCTTTTTCCGCTGCAAAATCCATTGCTGGTGTCAATGCCAGAGCTAACAATTGTGGACATATTTCAGACAAGCATGCCGAACCATCTGTAAGACATCACAAATAATATCATTCTGATTGTGAATGAATCAGTAGTTTAGTTTTATATATGCTTATTGCTTACATTCTGTTTTGTTTGCAGCGTATTACTGCAGAACGAAAGAGGAGCTGGGACTTGGTTGTAGACACTTCTTCTCTTCTGAATAAGGAGTCAAGAAAGGCTTTGCAGCTTCTACAAGGTCTCAAGGGGACTCGTTTAATCATTCCACAATCAGGTACTAATAATTAGTATCATATTCATATGCTTTGTTTTGTTCACTTGTTTGAAATGTTGGTGCTTTTGAAATTGGTTCTCATCGACACTTTGTTTTGTCAGTCATAAGAGAATTGGGAAGTATGAAGCAACAAATTGGAATTTTTAGAAGGATTTCAGAGGCTGCTTTGGCCTTGGAATGGATTGAAGAATGCATAGGGAAGACAAAGTGGTGGATTCATATCCAAAGCTCAATGGAGGATGAATTCAGGCTAATTGCTCCAACACCTCTGACTCATTTTAATGAAGATGTCCTTGATTGTGCTCTTCAATATAGAAGAAAAGATAATGTTGGACAAATTGTCCTTCTTAGTGATGATGTCAACTTGAAAATCAAAGCCATGGCAAAGGTATTTCATTATCCTCTCATGGGAAATAGTTATCTGCAACCTCTCAATCAATGGCAAACCTCAGCATTTGGATTAATCTAGCGGTCAAAATAAGATCCAGTCGGCCACCAGATTAATCCAACGGCCAAAGCTGGGAGGGTTTGCAAAGAATCAAAGTTGGTTTTTCATCTTTTAACAACAATGCTTTCTTACTTTTTTTTAAAAACTGCTGCAGGGGTTGCTATGTGAGACAGTGCAGCAATTTCGTCGGAGTTTAGTGAATCCTTTCTCTGAGAGGTTTATGTGGGCTAACAGCTCTCCTCGAGGACTGACTTGGTCTTGCCGAGATGATGTGGTTTTAAGGGAGAAATATTGCTGTGTGCCATCAAAGGCTGGTTTGAAGCTGCTTCCTACTTAAAAGTTTCTGTACTAGCAAGTTTAATCTCTTAAACCAATTAAGTCTTAGTTTTCATTTTTATGAGTTACTCTTAACTCCATTTCTCCTTTCGAGTTTTAACCTCCCTGCATCCAATGTTTTTTATTTTCATTTTATGTTCAATGAAATGATGCATTACATTAGCACATTCAATAACATGACTGGCGGATATGCCTATTTGTATTAGAAATTGGTTATTGCTAAGTTGTAAAAATCCTCAATTACTAGGATATTGGTTAAGTCTCGTTGAGCCGGTCTGACTTTTTTTCCCTTTATTCTCCGGTTCTTATGAAAAGTAATCTCTAATAATTTGGACTAAAATTGCTTCATCCAAAATTCGAGCTCGAGTTATTTTGAACGTTTCCTCAAGTAGAACTCATTAATTACTTAAATGATAAACAAACAAAAAAAGACATGAAAGTGTGCTAGGTGCCATGCCAAACGGCTCCCATACATGCAAATACAATAATACCGAAAAAGTTGGTGATGATAATGTAGAATTTGGACGAGGAATCTCTAAGAAAACACATCCTAATTTCCAACTATGATTATTAGGTGTAAAAAAAAACTATGATTATCAGCAAACAAATTATCTTGTCAAAAAATAATCAGTAAACAAATCACAACAATTATGATTATTGTGATGTGATTATTATTTTTATTTCTTTTGACAAAATGGTTATTGTGAATATGATAGCTTTCTTGTTTTCTATCCGTTGTTTCAGGGGTCGATACCATACAGTAATACTACCTTATAATTTTTGTTTCTCTGAATTCAAAAAGGAACGGATTATTTGACCTGAAAACATAGCAGTCGCTATCTTTGAAAACAATAAGCAAAAAATGTAGACATACTTAGCATAGGAATATTCATAATTCATTCATCTACTCCTCGACTAGTCTTTGTTGAATTAAATTCAAGAATATATTAACAGAAATTACAAAATATCCATTTTTTTTCACGGAAATGCAAATTATATTAAAAAAAATATCCAACTGTTCCTCTTTAATGACAGTTTTTGGAAAATGTTTATTACTATTTACTTGTACTTTCAATGTACATGTTACGCTAAATTTTGTTGTAGAAAACAAACAACATTTGAATGAGATGATCAAAGTTCTCTTTTAACTTTTTAACTTAATCACGAGTTATTTATTCAAATTCAAAATTGGGAATATATCAATGTTAAATCTCTTAAGAGAAAGTTAAATATCAGTATTGAGAATGCAACAATGTTAAATCTATTGAGGGAGGGTTTTGCTATCCATTATGATCCCATATGATTCTAGTGATTAGACTCTGCAGTTGCGCACAAATGATACCTAATTCACACAAAAAAGGTACATAGTCTTTTGAAACACTATGAATGTCTTTGTATGAATTAAAAAAAATTCAAAAGTCCCACATTAGAGTGTTTATACACAACACCGGTGTTTATATAGTGGAGCTAGGACTTCAAGGGTCTCCCTTTGGAGGTCATAATCTTTTTAAACGGGAGATGACACACTCAACATACCACCACCGTACGACGACGCTGTCCGGGCTTGGGCATGAGGCTTAGGTTATGTGGTGTATTAATTTTTAATGGTCTGAAACCTCAAATTAATTAATTTTTTGTTTCGATACACGTAAGTATTTTGCACGTGACAACATGCATTTCCACACGTCTGCGCGTGTCTAGCACATGCATGCACGCACCCTCCATTTAGCTGATTCTACACTGCATCCACTTTAATAAGGTGAAATCAAGTCATTGATTGTATAACGATCAAATAATCTCAGCCATTGAAATTGTAGTTGGTCTTTGGCTCCTCGCCTATATGAAGAGCACTTCTCCATCACTTCTATTCACATCAAAACACAATAACTAGTGTGTTTTTATCTATTCTTTTAGAATCAATTTTAGCTCAATTTTAGAATAATTCTAAAACCCGTTTAAAAGGTATTAGTCTCAATTTTAGAATCATTCAAAAATAATTTTAACTCAAGAAAATAAATACTCATCACAAAATAATTTTATAACATGAAGGACCTCACTCACCAGCTATGTTATCAATCCTATAGTCAAGGTGATTTAAAAACTAAATTTAATTTTATTAGTATATGCATTTTTAATTTGTTTTAAATAAAGATCTATAATTGTGATTTGAGCTACAACATAACGGTGTTTGACATTATTAAAATTGCAATGTAACCTAATTAAGCCTGTATTTGACAGTGATTCTCCACAATATAAAAAATGTTGCCACCGCTAATTAAAACCCTGAGTCAGTGTATATTTTTCAAAAAAAACATGTACATTCTATTGGGAATAAATTTTCATAATCCCCCACAAATTCAAAGCATAATTTATAAAGTCACTTCTGACCTAAATAATCCTTCTCAAGTGAAGTGGTTTTCTCTTTCATGAGAAAGTAAAGCTTTATAGAAGTATGCATTGATGTTGCTTCAGATGATTGTGATGGATTCTTTCCATTTTCTTCTATCCTACTCAAACTCAACCATTTTTCTTGTAGTAGGTCAGGAAGCAAAAAAATTAACAAATTGATCAGCCATAATTTTCAGTCAAAACTGCATTAAGCATTTTTTTTCTATTTTCAATCAAAACTGCATTAAGCATTTTTTTTCTATTTTCAATCAAAACTGCATTAAGCATTTTTTTTCTTTGTATCCAAAGTACTATTTTTTTTTATACAACGCTAGGAAGGGAAATGGAGTGCTTAATGGATTGTGCTACATAATTATTGCTCAATTGTTTTTAAATTAAATAGAGACACCAGCAAGAGTTGTGCTATAAACTAATGAACTAATCTGAAAGGTACATGTTTTAATTTTTCTAATGAAGATCAATTTTTCAAAAAATTACACCCACGTCTCTAAGTATATGCTTAATTGACACACATTTTATCTATTTTGTTAAAGATACAGTCCTCCCTCAGGTGAGAGGATGTGTGTCATTTAACAGAATTGAGAGGAAGTAATAGTATCAACAATTTCACAACTAATAAATATCTATTTTTCATTTCATAAATAATAAAATGTGTATGTGATATTTTTGAACATACCTCATATTCCAATTTCCTCTTCCTCTTATGTTTGCCTAGTGCTAATTGTTGGTCATATCCAACCAACTGAATTATTGAGCACTCAACACGTGTAAATATAAAATTACATACCTAAATTAAAGTCATCACAAACAAGATGCACCATTAGTGCGACTTGGTAATTGACAACATACGTACAACAACAACAACACATGTACGAACAATAACTCATGTTACATCCTCGTCAATGATTTTAACATAAGGTGGAAAAAAACATAATCAAGTTTTGGAGAATAATAATGTTTGCATTATATATGCTTTTATACAACATACTTTTTCTCCTCTTACAAACAAGCAATTAAACAAGATTCTGGTTGGCTCCATGTAGTTGAAAACGAAATTCCATTCAATGTAAGTAGGACCAATAATTGCTTCGGAAAAAAGTTTGTAGAGTATTCATTTATTGAATTTATTATTAAACTAAAATTCAAGTTCAGTGTTCACATTTCTCATCTTAACTATGATGATGTTCTTGTGCATTTTAAGAGATACAGAGGAACTATTTTACAAGGAAGAAGCAAATAATTTTTCAAATTAAAATACACGCTCAAGAGTTTTCCATGTAAGATAACTTGCAACAATGTACATAAATGAAAAATAGTTTGGTTGTGGATGGTGTAGTTGACTGATATGAACGTGAATGATTCAGTCGACAAGGAGGTTTTGGATTGTAATCAGCCTACGAGAACAGAATATTAATCTACATTAGTGATGTTAGCCACAACTTTTTGTATGATGTATTAACTATTAAGTGAGTTAGTGGGTCAAGCACGAAACACATACATTTAGTGTAGGTTCCACAGTTATTCCAAGTCTATAAACAAATCGTCATTGTAAAATTAATTAAAAACACAATCAATCAAACAAATGTTTACATAACTTTTTCATTTTCCTTGTTTTTCAAGCAACATTAGATACTAGTTCAACCTTTAACACTAGACAATTCTTGAAATAGTCCAGGAACTCATATCTAGAAACAAAAAAAATTTCTCAGCGTAATCGCTTTATCAAAACGATATCAACGGCCTTCAACATACGAAAAATCTCAAAATATGCAATTGTACCGCAACGGTATCAATTTTGGAAATGGTTTCCTAAAGTAAGGAGAAAAGGTATGCTGTATAAAAGCATGCACCCCTTCTTTATACACCAGCAATAGACTTTAAAAGCTGCCACCCCCTTACAGTTGTTCACCACAAACTTGTACAACAACGGTATCAATTTTGGAAATGGTTTCCTAAAGTAACCATCAATTGATTCATCTGTAACTCCAATTACATTCTGAATATCTTGTGTGTTGTCCATCCGATGAACAAATTTATTTCTTATGAAACGCACTAATTCGGCAACTTACGTACAATTGTAGGGTTTACGATTAAATGATGTCCATTCTCATCTAAAAATATGGGTGAAAAATTCCTCATTCAAAAATATAGAGACTAATAATTTTATAATTTGTATACAATGTGTAAATATTTTTATTCATCTTAATCACAAATACTTTTTTTTTTATATAAAGCTTAATCACAAATACTTTTTATTTTATACAAAGCTTAATCACAAATACTTTTTTTTAGGGAACTTAATCGCAAATACTATTGAATTAAAAATGCAAAAGTGACAATAGTAAATAAATGTTAAAGGAAGAAATAAAAGTTTTTATCCTTAGACGATGTTTACCTTACAATACGATTTTGTACAATTGAATTAAAATCAATCTTAAAATTGTCTATGAGTCGTCTTATCATTCACACATCAAACTTAATAGAGTTGGGCGTGACTACGTAAATGATGTATAAAAATAAATAATGAGTTTCATATTGTCTAAAGATAAGACCAAATAAAACATGTACCTACCCTTAAACATGTACTCAAAAACTGATTTTATAGGTCGAGCTACCCCAAAATCTAAGAAAAGCTACATATGTAAACTAGGACAATGTTAATTTTACCTTGATGTTCTATATATATATATATATATTCTATGTTTTCATATATCGAAAAAATTTAGGACAGGAAGATAACATCTATTTTTATTTAGAGGTAGATAACATCTAACTATAATATATAAAAATAAATAAATACAGTAAATAAATAAAACTCACAGCTTTCTTATAAAATAAAATAAAAACTCACCGTTGATCATCAAAACGTATGAACAAGTGCATTTACTTTATCTGAAAGAGATTAGTGATAACTCTCTGATGACAAGTCTTGTCGTGTTTTACTAGATCAAACTCATTCAAAAATCTACCATCTATTTTGTTTCCTCCTTTTTTTACTTACAATATTCTTTATAGTATGTTTTTTTTACTCACTTTACGGTATGGTTGTTTTCTATTTTACATTGATATATAGTCGCCCTGCTTATATTTATTTTGACATTTTCATTTTTTAATATATTTTATAGAGGACAAATACGGGTTTTTTTATGAAGTTAAAATGAAATATATTAAGCGAAGCACCAAGTCCTCCTAGTATAAGAAGTGCCCTAAAAAAACTTAGGAAAAGAATCCACAACTACACCATTATTCTTAGAAACTTACATGAATTGAAAAAAACAACTCTCAAACACATAAGTGGATTATGCTACCGTATATGATAGACAAAAGTAAAAGTAACATATTTTGTCTTCAGCCATCGTTAAGATTGTAACTTAATTTGATGAAGTAAATGTTGAAGAGTATCCTCCTTATGCTAAAAAAATTATAGAATTTCTTTCTTCGCATATAACCCATATGGTTGAAAGCCAAATGAGATGAATACGTGTGCGAATATTTTTTGAAAATCCTCCTAACCATTCAAATTGAAGTAAGTGATCTCAAACACATACCAAATTTACCGTAATAATACATAATCAGTGAGAAACAAAAAATCAAATTTTACCAAAAAAGTCACAATGCAGAAACAAATGATATGCGTCCTCAAGTTTACCACAACCACCCACACAAAATTGCGTGTTTGACTGAAACACCCCATCTCATGATTTTATTAACCTTTGTAGGAATACAGTCACGAAGAAACCTCTACGCACAGAGACTTACTTTCAGAGGAGACTATTTATGTTAGATGATATTTAAATTTGTGTTCTCTTATATAGTATTGTGATCCACCGATAGTAAATAAGAATAAGAACTGCTAACGCTGTACTTTTTAAACTCATGTGAAAGCCATAACAACTTGTCATCTACATTAGCCTGGAAAACAAAATAATTTAACAAAGCACAATATTCCCCCGCCAATTCTTCCTCCCAGGCCAATAACCTCCTCTGCCAGTTCCATGTCTCTCCCCTCCCCCAATCAAATAAATTCATCTTGCTATCGACAACATCTTATTACCGGCTAGCAAAAAGATGGATGGACCTATCCTCAAAACTCTTCACTTATCCACGGATCCCACCAAAATAACGTCGAAGACCCATCCTCCACCTCTTGACTTATGTTGTCATCAAACTACATTCTGACTGTCACACCTACACCCTCACGAATGCTAATTAAATTATTCCTCCACCTCCCGATTGATTGTCATCAAACCACATTTCGACCGCAACACCTACACCCTCAAGAATGCTAATCAAATTATTCCACCATACATAACCTCCCCCCTCCCACCATCACCAATACTCCCCCTACTTCACCGTACATGATTGCTAGAATTCTATACCACAGACACCCGCGTTTCTCCTTCAACCTCCAATAACATTTACCAAGCAAAGCAAAGTCAAATTTAATGAGGTTATTTGTTGAATTTTTATATAGAAAAAGGGGATAGAATAGAAGAAAAACCAAATAAAAAAATTTAGCCAAATCTAGTTGGACTCTTCCCTCCATACCGGAAAATTGGATATGATTCTTATTTTTATTTTATTTTCTTGCAAATTAAAAAGTAAGTATATAGTATATTATAGATAGAATCTCTAGCAGCAGAAAAGGACCATATGGAATATGGATAATCAGGACCACACCACCTTCCTTCATCAGCCAAAATGCACCGGCCATTGAACAATTCAAAGAATGAAATTGATTTAAGAAATATTAAACTAAATACAAAAACTATAATTATGAGCATAAATTTCCTAGTGACATGTTTTCTTTTGATAATTTCGTACATTTTCGGTATTTTCAAGAGTTCGAAACACGCGAATAATCACGTGTTTTCTATTTATAATTTTGTACACTTCAGTATTTTCAAGAGTTCGATTAGGTGACACATAACTTCACATGTCTATGGACTTGGATTCTCTACGCCTCCAACTCCCTACTCGCTCTCCATCCCTTGTGTTCGGATCCCCTACCGTTGTTTTGTGGTGCAACAATAGTAAGATTTAGGAACAAATATAGCGTCTCTCTAAATATAATGATTCTTACATTTGTTGCATAAAAAAACAGCTGAAGAGGATTTAAATCAGAGTATCCAATCTCATGACAAAAGAAAAATTAAGAGATATATTAATAAAACACCACGTTTAGCATGGGGAAATTGTGATTTTTCTCCATCTTAGGCCAATTTAACATTAACCATTGAATTAATATTAACAAATACCAATGGATAGGATTGTTCTAAAATATTTACCTAAAACTTGGATGAATTTTAATATTAAAATATTAATGTAATTTTTCTTAAAAGTGTACAAGTCACCTAACTTTTATATATTTATAGATTTTGTACAAATAGAAAATTGTGTTATATTACTCAAAAAGGAAGAAAAATAACTATGTTATTTTATTGTTTTCGTTACCAAATACCTTTTTTTCCTTTCATAAAAAAACTCGACTTTTTTATCAGATGTTTTTTATTTATAAAATGAGTATATTAACACCGAAACAGCTGCATACCTAGCACAAGAAGTGTCAAAGAAGACGCAATGTTACACCAAGTCCAACAATGCAAACAAAAAAACAAAAAGAAAGAAATATAAAAGATCTACAAATTCGCTCCCATACATGATAAAGGATTAGGCCACCAGTTGTGAATTGTGATAATTAAAAACAAACGTAGTTACCCGCTTTTAACCACACAAAGGATAGTAACTTAATTTTGTCTAATAATATCTGCACATGGTCAATCATATATGCTTTATTAACCCGACACACTTTGTCTTTTGATCCAGATCTTGAATATATACAATTAGTTATTACACCGTTAAATACCAATTAAATTTATGTTTTATAATTATCGTAAATAATAAATATATATTTACATTGTTCATAAGTTCTAACTCAACTGTTAAAAATTCCAAAATTATTAGATTAAACGCTATAACTGAGTTCGAATCCGACTTAATCACTTGTGTTTATTAGTATCGATGAATATTGTCATTTCGTCTATCGACAAGAATAAATATTGTGGTCCAACTTTTGATTAGTGACATTAACATTTTATTGTAATTCCTTCAAAAATGAATAAAAAAATATTGTAATGGTAATAAGGAAAACATGGAAGTGAAGTGGATTATTGTAATTCCTTCAAAAATGAATAAAAAAATTATTGTAATAGTAATAAGGAAAACACGGAAGGGAAGTGGATTAGTGGCTTCTCCCGTAACTTGGGTAGATGCAATGCGTATTTAGCAGAGTTTTGGGAAGTCTTTGATGGTCTCTGAATTGCTAGAGAGAGAGGTTTTGTGAAGGGAATTTTTTTTTTATGACCCTATTGCCAAAAAAAAAATTCAAGTCTGACCCCCTTTGAAAAAAAAATTCCAAAATGACCCACTTTCATTTTTGGT
>Ga0228711_1005617_pt1 | contig 19033 bp, 10 predicted proteins | sample MedpolnodulmetaG_2_FD_177996 | JGI IMG/M metagenome (GOLD analysis project Ga0228711, IMG submission 177996) | Root nodule microbial communities from Medicago polymorpha collected in Santa Monica, California, United States - brown nodules | ecosystem: Host-associated > Plants > Roots > Nodule...
CAAAAACAACAATAGTTTTTCTTTTTAAAGGAAAATAACGACAATAGTTGTTCCTTAAAAATAAAAATAGTTGTAGGACTTTTTTTTTTTTTTTTGACATAAAAGCTTTGTACCATCAAAAGTTGTGAACGAGCTTGTTAATTGTGAATAGGTTTGTTGAATAAAATTAGGATGTTTTAGAGATGTTTTACGGATTTCTATTCATAGATCATAGATTATATAAAAAACGAAAACAGAGGTAACGAAGCTATTTATCAAATTAGGGTTTAGGGTTGAAAGTTGCTGCAACTGCAACGCATACCATACGATAATAGTTACGTTTCAATCCAATCTCAATGTCTGATGTTCTGCAGATTGAACAACATCCATGCACACGTCATTTCGATGACACCTCGGTGATTTTACCTGAAGACCTCATCCTCGAGATCCTTCGGAGGCTTCCTGTAAGATCTCTCCTGCAGTTAAAGTGTGACTGCAAATCATGGAAAACACTGATCTCGGATTCCCAATTTGCAAAAAATCAACTTCGATTCTCAACAGAAAATCCAAGCATAACCCATCATCAATTGGTCTTAAATCAGAGATTGTTACTTATCCTTTGAAGCAATTATTCGAAAACTCATCAACCAGTCGTGTTAGTTTATTCGAAATTCCATCAACCCGTCGTGTTAAAACTGTTAGTTTATTTGGCGTTATGAGGCACGAATATCGTATTATAGGTTCATGCAATGGGTTGTTGTGTCTGTTCGATAGCCGTCAACTTTGTGTCAAACTGTGCAACCCTTGTATGAGGTTGAAATCCAACAAATCTCCAAAAGCTTTTTGGCTTGATTGGGTGATCAAGTATTATGGATTTGGCTATGATCAAGTTAATGATAATTACAAGGTGCTAGTAGTTGTGCAAAATAAGGATGATTTGAGGGAAACTTTCACCAAAATATATACCTTTGGTAAAGGTTCTTGAAAAACCATTCAGAATTTCCCCTATACTCCCACTAGTTCGTTAGGGAAATTTGTTGGTGGCACTCTGAATTGGATAGTTGAACAAAGAGGTGATGGTTCTAATCAAAACGTGATTCTTTCCTTTGATTTGGAGAAGGAAACTTATCGGGAAGTGTTGTTGCCTCAAAATGATGGCGAGAATGCGTGTACACGACGCAAGCTGTGTGTTTTGAGTAATTGTCTTTGTGTGTGTGACACTTTTGCCTCTGAAAAAATTGATTGGGTTGTGTGGCTGATGAAAGAGTACGGAGTTGTTGAGTCATGGACTAAATTGATGATCATCCCTCATGGGAAGTTCACGTTGAATCTTGCTATTGTTAAGCCCTTGTTCATTTCAGAAAATGGTTTTGTTCTTCTATTAAACAAATTCTTTTCCCAACTGATCTTATACAACTTAAATAGTGGTGAGTTGAGTTATCCTTTGATAAGAAACACATGTGGATTTGATGTACACATTTATTGTGAGAGTCTGGTATCACCTCGATGGTAAATCACATACATAGATGTGCATCTCTTTTTAATTATAAGTAATATTTATGGTTTGCAGTGATCTTCTTTTCATTTATGATTAAATTAGAACCTTGTTATGTAACCAAAAAAAAAAAAGAACCTTGTTAAGGTTCTCATGTCCCTCTTAGTTATTATTATTAAGTATCATGTATTGAATAAAAGCATTGAATATGCCTGTATCATTGACAAGTGAAGGGGTTATGGCGTTCATTTTTACATCACTTTCATTCTTTTTTATATTTCTGTTGTGCCTTTTTTGTCAAAAATGATTTGCCCTCCAATTTTATGTACAGTAATATTTAAATGTTCAATGACATCCAAATGAAATTCGTTGTTTGGTCTTGCTATGAGTTTGACGACTTTATCTCTATCTCTCTCCTAATCAATAATTCTCTCTCTTCAAAATGTTTTTTTATCTATCATTTTCTCTCATTTAAAATACACTTAACTCGCTAAAACTCAAAGTCTCCCAAGTATTTTCCGTCTTTTTGCACGAAATAAATCACATCAAGATTTCAAAAGGCTAGACTTGAGCATAAAAAATAAGTCTATGACAGACCACATGACAAGTTTAGGCCTATAACATCGACTTTAAAAAAAGCCATCGTTTAAGCATGAAATAACGGTTGTGCATATAATGAAAAATTGTTTAGTTTGAAGAGTTTAATTTATATACACCGTGAGTGTACACAAATTTTACACATGCATTCAATGATGTGTTATCATATCATTTAATGAGTTAAAACATGTGACTTGTCATACCTCATTAATTGATGTGGTAACACATCATTGGAACTGATGTAAAAATTTTGTACACTGACAATGTATATAAATTAAATGATCATGCTAACCTAGAACATTTGTTGAGGTAACCAAAATTAGTAGCTTTGCATTTGAAACGGCAATTTTATAACTTTTGAAAAGTTTACTTGACCACTTTTTACCACTTTTCAACATAATATTTCTATTTTTGTTTCCTTAACCAATGTCTTAAGGGCACTTTTTACCATTTTCCTAAATTAAACTCTTAGTTTGAATTATAAAAAGTGAAAGCCATTAAATAATGTATGTATTTTTTGTAAATGATTAAGTTTTAAAATGTTTGAAGTTTCTATTGAAACTATTATTTGTATTCTAAATTTATTATGTTTTTTTTATGATAAAAAATTAGGATGAGAGGATATTACACGAGTCCAAAGCAAAGAAGACGTTTAAGGAATCATCGGATCCAAGCCATGTCTTCTTATTACTAGAGAGAAAAATAATAGAACGAAATAATAAATAGTTACGGTTATTATAAAAAAACACACAAAATTTAATCAAAAATAACAAAATTTATTTGATTTTTTGGTATGTGTAAATTTCTAAAAAAACGAAAGTATTGTGAAACGGAGTGAGTAATAACTATGACGAATCATTTTAATTTCATTCTGTATCATTATTTACGTTGGCCATATTTATCAATTTTACATATTTAAAAAAGAAATAACCTCATTGAATTACAAAGTACAGTATTTATTTGAGTTTCTAGGCTTATTAAATTACTAATAATGATTATTTATGATTTTGAAAGCATGAACTGATTCAACACAATTTGAAATAAATATATGGAAATTAATGAAATGAGATCCAAAGGACATTGCAAACTAGTTTTACGCTTAATCAAATTAAATTCAAAATGGTAGTGCAAAACTACATTGACGAAGACGAAGTATCCTCATTTTGTTACCATTTTTTGTGATGTTTATGTTCAAGTCAGAGTGTGCAGAGTTTAGCTCAGCCGACACAAGCTAGTTTGCTAAACCTTCGATTATTTTTTTTATACTGTGCCCACTATATATTCGTATGAAAAATTCGTACCTATAGGCTATATAACATAGTAACCCTATACAGTCAATTATTCTCGCCTCTTGAGATTACAATATACAATAAGGAAAATGTGTTCTTAAAAAATAGAATAACGAACAATTTGTGTGCATGTGAAATTGTGAATACAATGCAAACTATCTCATGCTAATCCAAATCACTAAGTGAGGAGTTAGATGTACGAGAGATGCCTCTATTACAAAAGGTATGAGCTTTACGCATAGGCAGAACGTAGAAAACATATTCAACTGAAAATCATAGATCAGAATAAATTTCCTTGCTCACAATTCTCAATTCAAAGTGCAAGGAATCGCATCCCTTTGCACTAAACCAGTGCATTTGTCGGTTAACAATAAACATATCATGACATTATCTGACATCTCAACCCCTGCAGATCGGGTATCCCACTGAGCAACCCTAGGCTCCTCCCGCAGTTGTTGAAATGGTAGACTCTACAGTGCAACTGTCTCAAAGCACTTCATCATCTTCAGCGACTGGTTCCTCCTCTATGTTTAGTGACGTAGCAATGAATATACCGAAAAATAGAAAAGATATGATCAACGTTATCTTGTAACAAGGAATCAAAAGCAGACCATGTACTGAGATTTTCCATGTAAAATATTTTGTACCCCGGCCCAGGAGTACGGTGAAGTGATTACAAAACTAGGGGCAAAAATAAACGATCAAGAAATTGACAATGTACAAGATTTATTCATTACCTACAGACTCCTCCACCCTAAAATTTGTGGAGCCTGCGGTTTTGAAATGAGGTTTGGAAGGGAAAACAAAAACTGAGTTTGAAGAGTTTGAAGGCTGATATGCTGCTGAGTATCTCGCAGATGTCATTGAAAATCTAGGTAACTGTTGCATGCCTGAGGCAAGTGGGACAAGTTTATAACTGACAATGTGTTCAGATTTTGGAAGAACATATACAGTGTCATTATGATACCCACATAACACAAAACTTTGTGCATCTGCCAATGAGTATTTGATTTCTTGCAGCAATTGTGTCTGGTTCAAAATTCTGATACAGTATGTGAAGGGATCTCCCAAGATTGCATAAGGGGGACATTCCATACTCACAATCAATGGCGGTAACTCCACATTCTTATCCGGCAGTTTTTGTTTAGTCACAACCCAAGAAGACAATGTTGTGGTAGAAGCAGATTTCTCATCAACCCCCAAGTCCCTCCTCCATCTCAAACACACAGTTCCTAGTCTGAGCTTTGAAATGTTCACATTGGAACTGACTGAAAATACTTTCTTGAACTCTTCCCCTGGAACTAGAAGTGCGGGTTTTGAAAGCTCTTCACTTCCATGTTGTATGGAACACGTCCTTTCAACACCATCCTCTTCCTCTACAGAAAGGGACTTCAACCTTAGTGGAACCTCAGTGCAGTTCTTCGCACTAACAATGAGCACAGTCTTTTGGTTCGAGGGCAGTGATTCTGGCTGATCAGACTCTGAGGCTTGCTTGTTCTGTTCAGAGTCCGAGGTTTGCTTGTTCTTAGTGAGTAACAATGGGTCTCGTCTGAATGGCATCAAGTAATGGTGGTTAATAACAATAGCGGTGGTCCCTTCAATTTGCAAGTTCTTATGGACATGGACCGTCTGTGCATTTGATTCACCACTACCACTATTTGGAGTATAACCCAAAGATACATAAAGCATGATGGGTTTAGGTCGGTGCCACTTAATTTCTAATCTGCATGACCAAGAATCCCCATTTTTAATAAAGGGAACAGAAATTAATCCAAATGACTGTTGTATTTTCTTTATATTATCTGAATCTAATTGAGAATCATCTTCCCCTTCTGGTCCAGATATACCAAGCAGCTGAACATGATGGCTGTCCATAGAATATGGCTCGGAGTCTCTTGGACTAAACAAGCCACCTCCCTTCACATCAACAAGATTGATCTTCAATTCACCAGAGTAGACATCATGGCCTTTGGAGACCAATGTTACAGGTACCAGGAAAACCTCTCCCACTAGCGCAGGACCTGAGGCACCAAGACACAGATCTACCTGTGGATCTGGTTCTTCCACTTGGGTAGACTTCTGGCCAGAGAACACAAGAACTGCATCTTTTATGGGAACAGTTTGTATACAATCCTCCAATGTCCAGAGAGGTAAGCTATCCAGTGAAGCAGGACTTTCAGCTCTGCAGCAGATTGTGAAGTGTGATCCAATTTTCGCAATAACAGACAGGCATTCAAGCTTTCCACTTTGATCTGAAAAATGATATAGTGACTCAAATTACAATCAAAATAAAATGCATAAAGTGAACGCAATACTTCTAATAGCAATAGATGTGCATGTGTCGATGTGGACACAAGTTAGGTTAGATCATACTTTTGAACCACGACAATAATAGACAGAACGTGCTGAGAGAGAAATCTGATAAATAAATCCATAAATTTTTTGAGAGAAATACAACAAAATTGCATGAACAGCAGAATTTAAAGAATAGAAGATCTGGATGGGGAGTATCAGATGAATAGAAACTTCGAATGTATGTGCCTAGTTTAATTGCTTATAGAAACATTTAAAGATGTACTGGTTAAACATGTCAAGGGTATCTGACTTACCAGATTGGATATTATAGGTCAACCGTAGCCATTTATTAGATACAAGCAAAAGAGACGGTGCTCTTTCTGTTCTCTGCTGTTGAGTATCACTGCCTTCTACAGATTGATGTTTTTGGGCATTTGTTATGAAGAAATTACAAGAAGATCGGTTGAACTGGATTTCTAATTGATCAATCTCAACAGTAAGGGGTAAGTGGGAAAGAAGTGATACTGTTATCAAAGTTGAGGCTCCAGGCTTGATTGTCTGTTCATGGAAAGCAACAGACACAAGCATGACCAACCTAAGCGGACTGACAAGATCAACCTCAAGCTGAACTGATTCATCGGCAGTAATCTTGAGATTACTAGAGTCTTCACTCTTTGTAAACACTGAAGCATCACCAACAAGCTCAAAAACCTCCTTGTGTACAACTTCTCTTTGCCTTAGATTTGCCGGACCAGCTGGACCAGTGTCTCTCTGGACACCGGTATCGGATGATATTGGGAGTGCGGCCATTTCAAGGGAATACTCCACAAAATCTTTAATAGTACCATTTTTCCGTGAGCACTCTCGCAAGTAACCCAGGACCTCCCACAATAAAGTTACCCATCCCTCTTTTCTGTATAGACTAGCAATACTATCAAAAATCTGCTTTGCGTTGACAATATCACCTTCAGCAAAATATTCTTTGGCCATCTGGAACCCACAAAAGGAACTCATCCTCTGAATTTTAATACCACTGTAAGATTCATAAGCTTTTCTTAGAAGAGCAATAATTTCAAGAGAATCTCGGAACCTTTTTCCTTCAGAAACAGTATAATGGGTGTACTCTTCATCAGTGAGACTGCATATCCAAATGGAAAACAATGATTTAAAATTTAAAAGATAATACATGACAATATCAGCTTTATTACTATTCAATTATGACTTACGGTAGCATATCAACATTATCCCCTTCCTCAAGTAACCGAGCAAACTGACCGACATACGCAGAAGGAACAACTGAATCAGCACTGCTGTCAACCTCATTGGGAGTTTCTGACATTGAGATTGCAAGCTCCAGTGCTGACCTCTTTTCACTCATGTAGTGAGCTGCCAACTGTTTCAGAGAATAAATCAAGAACACCCGTTGAAATTTAGACCGCCTGAACTAATAGACAAAACAACTTTGCCCACACAAATATGTAAAGATAACAAATTATTAGATTATCATAGAAACAACATGTATGTTGCGAACAGAAATGTGACTGCAAGTGTTATGCCAAGGCAGAGCAACCCACATACAGGCAAAGTAATCAAAATTGGACCACACATTGAATCGGTATAGGTCCCATTCAAGGTTCAAAGGTCTAACCGGGGTCGGACCAGTAATAGTATGTATATATAGAGAGAGGAGGGATATTGACTCCAAGAGTAAGTCTATAAACTTACTCCAAATCCTGACCTTTAATTTAAATATCAATTAATGGCTGAATAATAATTGCTATTGTGAGGTTGATTTATTTTCTCTACGGAAAAACAAGGTGAAAAACGATTGCTGCAAAACATGCGGAAATTTGAAACTCCATTGATAGTACCCACAAGTTTTTTTTTTTGTTAGATTAAACGTTTCCTTCCCCTTTTCCACCCAATAGTTATTTATTTTTTATTTTTTTGAGATTGATTTAAACCCCATTGATACCCAAGATCATTCTAATTTACAATCCACTAACTCCTCTTCAAATTATCAATTATATAAACGATTCCACATTATCTCAATTCTTTATTATTTTAACGGTTTTATAAAAAATTGATTTTCCAGATCTTTCTTTCATTGTATATGCCACCACAAACCCTACAAATTCTACGATATTGAAAGAGATGAAAGAAACTATTACAATTTCAAGGAAAAATTAACGAAAGACTACTATGGTTTGCATCATAGAAAAATGATTTCAAATCATGGAATAGAGTTTGATTGGGAACGGCCACCACAATACTCAACACCTTTGAAGGTTTTGGTGAATCAAAAAATAGATTTTTGAGAATGTGCTAAGGAGGAAAAAAAACCTAAGCGGGGGTTTACCGGAAGAGCAGATATAACACACCTCAAAGCCGTTAGATTAAAAAGAATCGAGGGCAGGGATTTGGAGTAAGTCTATAGACTTACTCTTGGGGTCAATATATCCCTCCTCATATATATATGCAAGAATTCTACTATTGGACTTTATTACAAAAAAGTCTAGAATATAACGGAAATCTCGATGCTCATGAGCTATATTATAAAAGCTAATAAAAATGGTCTAGCCTTTTGCCTTTCTAAACATGTAATGTATGACAAGCTAAAGAGTTAAAGACGGGTGCTAACCTGATAGTAATAAGCAGGATAATATTCCCACTCTGACAGTGGTTTGGATGAAGAGCCTAAAATAACAGGTGGAAAGTTTTGAGTGATTTTTGAACTTGTCTCCAACAATTCACCAAATACCAAATATTGTCTACTCATCCACTCCCAGTGAACAAATATTGCGTCTGGAGCACCAACTAGCCTTTTATATGTATTCTTGTGCTGGCGGAACCATGTCACTGCTTCTGTAACCTTCCCACTATGCAGTAACAATGTTGATATCTTGAAATGCAGGTGTTCAGAAACAGATTTTATCTCAACTAAGCGCTGTACAGCTGGTAACCTTGTTGTCACCCCAACAATCTGTAATGTAATAGAAACAGAAAATGGATGTGGCAAAAATTTAGCGTTTTGGAGGCAGACCTAATAACCACACAAACATTGAAATGTTTATGCAGCTTCATTAATTACTATAGGTCATAGGAGAGACAGTATGGAAAAATCAAGTAGAATTGCCCATGTTAACATATGTACAATATCAGTTGCTATCTGCTCATGAGAAGATGTGAAAAAATTCTCCTCACAACACACAAGGCACTTCATATACATAAGGCATAAAGACAATTAATTTTTATTCACCAACACAACCAACAGATGGATGGAGCATATAAAACCAATAATAGCATTCTCAATCTAGGCATAGAAATATCATCAGTGGTGAAACAAGATCAGATCACTAAACCACAAAAATAATTCAAAGCTACACGCACCTCTCGCAGTGTATGATATGCCTCCTCATAAAATTTCATTGCTTCTGTCCAGTCACTTCGAAATTCTGCATATACAGCAACCTAGCAATTCATGGCATCTAGATAAATAATGCAAACTTTTATTTTTGTTAAAAATATATAGAATGCACACTTGAAAAAGGTTCATTTATAAGAAATAGCTGTAGAATGGAAAAATAGAGTCAAAAGGCACAAGCCAACATATACCACAATAAATACCATTTCAGTCCCTACTCCTTCTCAAGGGTCCTTTTTCAAATATAATTTTCACTTTTGATTACAAAAGTGTCACCTCATTTCTATTCTGTTTCATGATTTAAAGCGTCAACATATTTGAAAACAAGAACAAAGAGTAAACAATGCGACGGTTTTGTAATAAAAAATGTAAACAAGACATAATATCAGGAAATGTTATCCAAAACCGTACATGCCTTAAGTTTTTCATTTTTTATACTACTACTACTAAAATTGACTAAGTTTCCATAACTAACAAGACCAGAGAAAAAATCAGAAACTGAATAAACTATACAGGATCTAAGCTGATAGGCATATTATGAAGCATTGCCACTGATACAACACTAGTAATAATTTGAAAAAATGCACGTGATAGTAGTCATTGATTTGTGTCGCGTGATGGACGTGGCTTCAATATAAAGTGTCGATGCTATAGAATATATTAGTAGCGCAACCCAATTACTAAAAAAGCAACAACAAAAAGAATGACTCGTACTTTGAAGCAGTAGCGAACAATCAACTCAACAGAGCTAACATTCTTCTTCTCTATCCTCTGTTTAACCCTCCTTCCTTCTTCTCTATAATACACGCCCGATAATTCTGAAAATATATTCGCCAACCTGCACCCAAAACAATAACATTCCCATTCATAAACTCAAAAAAAATAAAAAACACACACTCACGCACATCAATAAAACTCTCCGATAAAAATCACCTACCTATTGAGAGACAATTGAAACTCTGAATCATCATTAGGGTTCAATATAACAACATATTTCGCTTCTAATTCCGCTCGCTTCCGTACCGCAATCATTCTATCTTCACTAACCTCATCTACAATCAAACAATAAAAACCACACTATATAAATTAATTAAAAAAAAATTGAAAATTAGCTATGAAGCACACACGGACGCCCGACACGACACAGACATTGGGACACGCTTTGGTCAAATGTGTCTGTGTCAGGCATTGGGACACGCTGCGATCAAGAAAATTACTGTCGATGCTTCATTTAAAATTAGCAATGAAACACACACAGACACATTAACACCAGTAATTTTTTTTAGAAAATGACATTTGAAAGCAATCACATGTGTCAGTGTCGTGTCATCAGTGTCAGTGTCAGATACTGAGACACACCTTCGATCAAAAGTATCAGTGTTACACATAAATTAGCTAAGGTTAATATAATAAATATACAAACCATTTGCATTGGTGTGAACAAGTACAATAACTAATTTAATATTCCTTGCACGAACAACACTTCTGCAAAAACAAAAAAAAAATTAATAAAATGATAAAAAAAAAATATATGAAAAAATTGAAAATGAAGAGAATGTTATTACTTGATGGAATCAAGATCAGAGCAAACTTGAAGCCACTGAGAAGGATCACCAAAAACACAATCAGTCGGAAAAAGCGAAGCAACAACGGAAGGGATTTTAGTACGGTGTTTAAGAAGCCAATCACGTTTCAAGATACCGTTAACGATGAACGGAGGTTGAGAAGTATTTCCGATTGAATCAGGATCTGGTTTCTTCTTATTGAAGAGATTGATTTTGGATAAATCTGGAAGTGCTAACGTGTTGATTGGTGGTTGTTGTGATAATAGATAGGTTGAGATTAAGGGATGAAGATCGGGGCAACCTACAAGGGAGGTTAGGGTTATTGGTGGTGTTCGTAATTCTTCTGGATATTCTTCCATTGTTGATTGATTGTTTGAGATTGGATCTGGATTTCGGTGATGAAATGTAGTTGCTGCTACTGCTACCAGAATAATACCAGCTTGTTCTCGATAGTCATTTGGGTTTAAGTGACTAATCCAATTAGATCGAGAGATATGTAAAATTTAGTAAAAAAAATTGTTTTTTTCATAATCATTTGAATTTAAATATTTGATTGAAAATAATATAATTTTGAATTAAGTATGTTTTTAGTTTCAATAAAATTACAGGCTTTTAAATTTAGTCAAAGTAGTCCCTACAAATATTCATTTTGAAGGACTAAAAAATATTCACATTCTTTAAACAGATTTTTAAATAGAGACTATTCTTACAAACTACAATATTATTGTCGGTTAAAATGTCTTTTTTGTCCTCCTATTTAAAAAATAATTAAAGTTTTACATTCTTTATTTGAAAAATTGTTTTTTTTTTTTTTATATTTAACTTTTCTTCTGTATTTTGGTCACCATCTCATTTTTGTCATGCTTATGAGGTAACAAAATTTTAGTTTTTAGATTTTTTTTAGTGAGTTTTAGATATTAGAAGGACTAAAATTGTATTTAAGCCATATTTATTTTATGTTGATGAGGTCTCTATGGAGATTGTGGGGATCGAGGCAAGGAGATAAAACTTCTTGAAACAGAGAAGAGAATGCAAAATATAACATGAAATATTTACTTGAGCATGTGGTATAAAAAATGAATCGCGTTTCAGTCACTTTACGTCATAGTCATATGAATGACTTCCCTTTAACGTATTAAAGTCACTAAAAAGCGATCCATAAAAAATAGGTTCAATGATTATTATCAGTGGGAAGAATTATTTAACTAAAACGCAATCTTTACTTTTTTTTCTTCTTATTATGCTTCTTAAGTTTTTACTGCTGCCTCCTCTGATATCAATAGTACTAGTGCTTCTCTTTCCTTCAATTTCTCTTTGTACTATTTCTGCTTAGAACAATATACTAGATTCTAAACCATTTCTTATTTGATTTAGTGTGAAATTCGTACTATATTATTCAAGTAAATGAATGATATAGTTTTTACTTGTTTCTATTTTCTCTATGCAAACCTGCTATATAAAATTAACACATTTTCCTTTATCAAAATTAAGGTGCATGAGTGATTATTAAATCACATGTCTAACAACCACCTAAGAAGATAATCAAAATTATACATTTTAAGACATTGAAAGGTTACTGCATATCAGTTCTTATAAAATGCAGGCAATAAATTGAAAAGGATTTCCATGTATATAACAATATAATGAACTTATAAGTTATAATATAACCTGTGAACTTCTCTACTCACTAGTATTCAACAAAGCTATCACGCAATGGTTTTGTCACCGCAAGACCAGTGACTTTTAAGGCCACTCTTCTTTTGAAGACTTGCAATGTGACTGGATTTTACAACATTTTTTTCACAATCAAAGTTTTGTTATTGACCTAATGAGGGAAACTCTGCAGCAACGACTGACCCTTTTATACTTCAAATGGCTCATGTGAGGTACTGTAAGTAAGACAGGTCGTGCTGACATAGACTCGTCGTATAAATGGGATATTTTATTTCACTGCTGAAATGGCCAGTATTATATGAACCAACCTATAAATAGTATTTTTGAAAATAAAAATGTTTCCAAAAATGAATATTCACAACTTACCTATAAGCTGACCACTATGCCACAATATTAAATCAGAATTGGAGAAAATCACCTGCCAATCTAAACAGAATTGCGTTTAATGGTCCACATTAGCCAATGAGGCTGCTATGATTTTCACTATAGGAAGTGTCTTACAAGTTAGTATATTGTATAACATGTCCTTTCTAATCTTAAAATGTGGACTGAATATCTCATCACTTTTAAACAAGTTGCAGACACACTAAGTCCATGCATCAGTCTTAATCTATGGAACATGTGTCAATTATGATTTATGAAAAGAATGATTGATCGATTCTTATTCATTAGCCAAAAACATGCTTGCTTTGTCCCAACATGCCTTTGTTTTAGGTACACTCCAAACGGAAGAATTACCATTTGGCTAGAATACTGTTCTAGTTTAATACCAATCTCCTTAATCACCCCAGTAGTTAAATTAGAACAGGTTAAGCCAACATTGCAATTAATAAAAACTGAGTCATTTAGTCCAACTGTTGTGTTCTTTGCTTTCAGTTTCCAAACATTTTTATAAAGGTTCTCAACAATTTGGAATTAGATTCCCCATTGGTCCTGATATATCAAAGCTGCAGCCTTTGACATTTTGCAGCAGCATAGAAAATGACTACAGAAGGGAGTTTTGTACAACCAGCAATTCCACATTTTGATGCTCACTATGATATGGGAGCATACGAATGGAAAGTTTCATCAAATCCAAGAAATTTTGGGAGTTGATGGAACCTGACTATGTTCAGTCAGAAAGCGGAGCAATGCAAACAGATGCACAACCAAAAAAGAATGAAGAGATGAAGCTCAAGGATCTCAAAACAAAAAGCTACCTCTTTCAGGAGATTGATTGAACCGTGCTTGATACCATCCATAAGAAGGATACTTCTAAGAAAATATGGGATTCTATGAAGAATTTTTTTGAAGGAAATGCAAGGGTTAAAAGGTATCATCTTCAATCTCTCCGCAAAGATTTTGAAACTCTTTAAATGAGGTATGGTGAAGGAGTAACATAATACTTCTCTCGGGTTATGACAGTCGCCGACAAAATGCAAATTTATGGAGATGAGATGTCGGACATTTAAAGTGGTGGAAAAGATTGTACGCTCTTTGACCGAAAAGTTTATCTATATTGTATGTTCTATTGAAGAGTCAAAGGACATTGAAGCTCTTTCTATTGATGAGTTGCAAAGCTCATGGAGGGAGAGGTCAATCCTTTTCACTTTTTTACCTTTTTCTCCTTTCATTGTTTTGCATGAAAAATAATTACCACTTACTTTTCATTTTCTTTTTAATTTCCTTTCCTTATGGTTCGTAAGTTTGTCAATAATGGAGTGAGTGGTCGTAGATATGCTGGAGCCACTTAAGGAATTAGAACTTTAGAATTTCTGACTAGTATAATTTTGCATCAATTAATTGAATGTGAATAAAATCTGTACAAGCTTGCTTGAGATTTAAAAGAGAAAAAACAAAATTTCGAAAAATAACTTGGGTGACATTGAGTATGTCCCCAATGTCACTAAAACTCAATGTAATCCAAGTGCACCCCTAAAATTTCATTGCAGAATCCTTTATCTGGAAGCATATTCATTTTTATTGTTTTTGACAAACCGGAAGCATATTCATGTCGATTAGAACATACATGCCTTAAATGAACAATATTGTGTCGAAATATCGTCGTATCCAATATATAGGATTTTAATCATGAAATAAAATAAGCTTAAAGTGTTTAACCATGTAATAGAATAAGCTTATAGTATTTGTGAATAAATCGCATATAATGTATCTGCAGTGTCAACTGTCAACAATGATCCCATTATAATTAAACTAAATACTCCCATGTTTTTCAGAGAGGTCGAAAGGAACATGAGCAAACCATTAATTTCTTCTGTCCTAATAAGTAAAAACAACCAACCAATTTCTTCTATTGAAGCAAAAGTAGAAAATAATGATATCTTCTAAGCGTAATCTTGAAAATGAATAAAAGCTGGGAATGAATTCATCGCCACCAAGAAACAGGTCCCAAACCTTCATGATCTAATGATCCCTGTAAAATAGACATAAATCAATCCTCCATCACTGTGCAATGCTTGTTAATATTTTTAAAATGTTTGTTTATAGGATTTTAGTACTCCATCACTATACAAAACATATTGCTATGGCAAGTAGTTCAAACACAGTTTCATTAATTGGTTTGTTTATGATGCAATCAATGAGATTTCGGTTCATAATCAACATATGCGAGTATAATTATGACTGCTTTAAAATATGAGATATAAAAGCATAGGAGAAGGGGAAACGATGTGAAAAGAATGTAATATTGATATCAGGGTTTTGATCATTCACCAGGAAAAGACAGTGTATATAAAAATAGAGGATAGAGGGATTGATTAGTGGGGAATAAAAGAGAGGTAGAAGATCACACCAAGTCAACAATTTATCATCAATTTTTAATTGATGAACAAAACAAATGGCAAACATAACATCTGAATCAAATTATTAAGATCACAAATGAAATAAACCATCCTGAATATAACAACATCAAAAGAAAAATGTTAAAAACTTTGATTAAACCAAAATATTATTATAGTAAATTCAAGATCGGAAAACCATAATAATTAATTATTAATTAATAGTAAAATAAACAGTATAAACTCCTAGCATCCGATTTCAAAATGATTACAATTTACAAATTCCCCTATAGTATTTACTTGAACAACAGAGACATTCATGAACATAGATACGTTCAGTATGTACAATTCAAACAGCCATATATATTATGGGGTTTTAAATAATCACAGAAATGCATGAAAGTAGATGACAAAAATGGGGAACAAGATATACTTACATTGACCACCATTGGGGCAAATGGCTTTGATTCTTTTGCTTGCTCAACTGGGATCGTTGGGTAACTCACACTTTGAACTTGGAATCTGATCTGCAACGTTGGTAACCAAAATTTTGTTTCATCTTCATTGTCCAAGCATACAGTTGAGATAAAAGGAAAAGGAGTCTAACCTCATTAGAAAGCTCAATATTAAACTCAGCACTTTCTTCAGCATACTCCCAAATCCATTTCCTTGTGTTGCTGTAATTTCACCAACATACAATCATGATGAGAGGCAATTTGTATGGAAAAAAAAAAATTATGTGGATATGCTTGTGTATTATGTCTGGTAGTTCACCCAAAAGTAAAATTGGATAGAAGCAGCGTCACCTACTTTTTTGATACATAGTGGCTTGGGTAGGGCATGTGATGAATAGGAATATAAATGTCATCAAAGAATCCAAGGGATACTGCCAATCACAAATTCATAGTTACTAAGCAAGGAATATAAAATACATCAAAATTAGATAACCAGTGATATTTTTAGAGGATGCAGATTTTGGATAGCACTGTAATATGATGCATGTATTAGGTTATTGTCACTGTCTGAACATGAATACAAAAAACAAAAATTAGATTGATGACAATTCAACTTGCAGGGTCACACACTCACATTCTTGTCTAGAAACTCTGGATAGGATGAGTTTAAATGATTCAACATTGACTGATTTGATTCATTGAGCTTTGAATGAATCCATTACAATAAATGACTGATTTGATTCATTGAGTTTTGAATGAATCCATTAGAATAAAAGTGGGATAAAAAGCAGTAGTATGGGGCAAGTACAAACCACAAATTTTATTCTTCTCATCAGAAACTAAATTAAAAATGGATACCTAACAAGTAGTATGAAAGAAAACTTATGCTTTGTTTCAACAAGATGGGCTCAATCAACTGATCGTGTAAAATATTGTACCTAACTTATATGTGGAGCAAAATTACATATGCCAAGAGATAGTTACAATCAAGGAACCAGCTGAAAATTTAATACATACAACGTAGGCCATCAGCATCAAGTGAATAAACTTTTGCAGAAATAATCTCCCCTGGGAATGGACGAAATATAATCAAATTAAATACCACCTGCCAGAAATTCCAGAATACAGTTATTGCATAGTCAAAAGCAATCACAGAACCTTCTGCCATCAAACTACAAAACATTGCCAAGTACATAAGAAAATTATAATGATGAAAGACAAGAAAGAACAAAATTTTTGTAGGTATGAAAATTCCAGCAAATATCTCGTTAAAACTGTTGTGTAGCAACTAGCAAGTGTGAGTCAGAAGTCCCACATTGCTTAGAAAAGTGGAGGTTGAGCAAAAATGAGAGGACCCATAAACCCAATGCCATAAGGTTTTGGGTTAAAGTGCGGCATCCAACTCACTTGTATGGTTGCTTTAATCCCAATGTAGATGATCCCCTGAGCTCCCCTCGTGACCCAACAATAACATAATAGTATGGTATCAAAATTTCTGCCCATATTCACTTGTATGGTTGAGCACTTCATAAGTAAGGAATGGATTTCAAGTGGGATACTTTTCTTCTAATGAAGTTTAAAGTAAAGCTAAATGTAGTGGACTACCCAAAAGGTTGTCCTCGTCAATACTCACTTCGAACAAAGGCCCCAAAGCCAATTTGGGCCCATGACACATGTTTGGCCTGCTCCCCAACTGCCAAACAGGAGTCCAAAACTTAGGTCCAGTCCTGCAGGGCTCAAATGCTACATGCCTCTTGTCTGCTACTACCACCGAGCAAATATTCAAATTCCCTCAATACGCAGCGTCTCCTCGCTTACATTCAAAGTACAATGCTCTCCGGTTACAGACCCCGCCGTCTGTAACCGTCAACCTAACGGCTATTTCGCCATCACTCTAAGGATTCTACATCCTAGCATATACATGAGGACTTCTACAGTCCTCCAATCCAAGGTACAATTCTATTCACCCTAAACTCCCTCGTCTTGTTCTCATACTCACTTGAGCGTCAGAGTGCCTTTTGCAGGTACCCCCCGCCATTTCAACACCACACTTCAGCTCACCAGATGCCGTTCTTCTGAACACTTCAGATCACTAAACAAATCAGTTAAGAGTATCAAAATAGTTCACTAGACCTAAATGCCAACAGTCATCCTCATATACCCATTATGTAGAACCCAAGTCCAATGATAAGACAAGAAGTACAAAACCAACCCATAAACTCATACCTGGTATGTCGGAGCACCAGCACCGGGGAAGATAGACCCGCCTTCAATGGATGTGATATCATAAACAGATATACAAAGTCCCAATTTTTGAATAACCTAGCATGATTACAGAAACACAAAATGAAGCCAGCCGAAATAAGTTAAATAAATTATATATAACGGGTCGTTTAGGAAATGAAAATGTTAGCAACAGAAAACCTTATCCAAGAAAAGCCTCTCAAGCTCTGACTGTATGGCTTCCCGAATGGGACGAGCAAGAAGATGAGGAGGCAAGGCAAATTTATGCTCAATCTTACTGAGATAGAACATTGGTCCTAAACCCTGTTAGAGTGCTAAGATCCAGAAGAAATACAAGTATAAGAAAAAGTATTTCTGGCTCTGACCAATATAACTTAAATAACAAAGTGAGATACAAGTTCTTATGATTCAAATACTGTTGCCTTTATGCTGCACAAAAAAGTGTCTTTTAGCAGAATTAAAAGGGGGGAATGTATGAACTATAAACAACATGTCATGATAGAGATTGCAGTTAGAGACAATAAAAATAAATTAAAACAAAACTGTTGTATCTTTTAGGAGTGGCCATAGAGGCATAAACACAACAGAATCAAAGAAATCAAGATGTTTTACGAGTTTAGCTTAACAAAATAATAAATTAGACTCATCAATGATTTCACAACACAAATATATTACTCATAATCCCAATTTCACAATCAATCAACTGATTAATTAAACACTATTAGAGTCCTATAAAAGAGGGAAAGAGAGTGGGTCGCGCACCAGGAAGAAAGGTTTGTTTTTGTTCGTGCGTGGCAGTGGACAGCGGCGCAACTGCGGTAGAGGGAGAGAAACCGTTCGCCGTCGCCGGAGGAAGCCCTAAATATATATTTAAAAGATTTTTGTGTCTTTGTGAGTAGGGATGGCAATTGGACCCAAGCCCAATGGGCACCCGCAAAAAATACCCGGGTAAATACCCACATTGTTAGGTATGGGTCCGGGTACGGGTAATTGCTCGCAAATTTGAACGGGTATGGGTGCGGGTGCGGGCACTCTAGTGCCCACCCCGCCCCATGCCCACACATTACGTAGACTATACCAATAATTTTATTTATATTAAATTTAGTTAATTAATCCTAAGTCTTTGATATTTATTGTAATATGCACTTGTTGTTTATATTTTAGATGCCTTTTATTTGGTTAAATAATATGATGTGTAATACTTTATATGTTTACTTAGCAGATTTCATATCATATTTT
>Ga0228711_1005618_pt1 | contig 19033 bp, 8 predicted proteins | sample MedpolnodulmetaG_2_FD_177996 | JGI IMG/M metagenome (GOLD analysis project Ga0228711, IMG submission 177996) | Root nodule microbial communities from Medicago polymorpha collected in Santa Monica, California, United States - brown nodules | ecosystem: Host-associated > Plants > Roots > Nodule...
AGGATAGGATTGTGTGTGGACAATTATAAATGTTCTCTTTTTTAATTTTAATTAATCTAAACCATTGATCTCATCTTATGGTAAAAATTAAGTGGTCCACCGGTGAGGGACTTAATTGCTCCCTCACCTTAGACTTAACCACTTTTCTAACCCTTAATTTAGTGTGTTAGAAGAAGTATTAAGAAGAATGAGATACTTCTGTAATTGTTCATTAACACCTGAAATTTACCTTATTAATTTCAGCGGTAGTTCTTTGTCGCTCGCTATCAACAACAGTCAATTGACGTTGTCTCAATGATAGTTAACAATTGTTGCCCCAACGGCAGCTGGTTTTAGGTTGCTGCTTTTTTAAGGATTTAAACTTGCAATTTTTTCATTTCCAATCATTCAGTACCACTACATGCATTCATTATATTCATTCATTCGATCATTCACATGTAATAGAAAAATAAATCCATTCAACCATTTTCAAAATAAATTCCAACTAAAAATGCGGAATATCAAAATAAATTCCAATATAACGTAAATGTCGTAGAAAAATAAGCGAGTGTGCAAATGTCATAGCAATGTCATTAATTTACTATAAGAACAATAATGTCATGGAAAATCGATAATTTACAACCACGAAAATCATACTGTGATAGTATTCATGTGGATAACCATCACACAACGCCTCTTTTGTAATGTTGTAGACGTTCTGTATGATTTGAAGTGGGTTGGGACGGTCTCTGGCACACTCCTCCTTAATAATGATCTCCTCATTAAGAGGCCTAGGAAGTGGTACAACAACCACCTTTGCAGGTGGGGTCATAATCAGATGAGAGACTCAATAGAACCATGTAATGCACCCCCTTCAGTCATCCACAAATCCACTGCCATTGGACCCGACTCAGCCAACGATATGACGTGAACCATAAAGTCCTACAAGGTCTGGAGTATTTAGGGAGAATGAAGAGGAGCCACAAAGCATGGATGCCTTAGAATGTCTTGTACACGTCTTTACTGCTATTAACTCGTTCCAGCAAGTGATAACACTTTGCACCTTTGCCGACCATAATCCAACCGGAGTACCAGCATATGTCCGCTAATGACACAACATCTCGGCGATCGTCGTACGTGGAGAATATGACGTCCTCCACCAGTAGCCAATCTATGACGTCTCGATGGTGACTTGGTGAAATGTGGGGCCTTTTCTGAACAAAACGGTTGGCACATGGAAACTATGGGGAATAATCCGGATTAGGGTTCCATGGATATAATCTAGTGAAGTGCTCTAGAGCCCAAGCCTACAAATACAAACAAAGAAATATTTCAACGTCACATTAATGTACATTGATAGCTCCGCAAGTGCACGGAAATATCGGTTTTAGTATAAAAGATGTCGAATCCTACAGAGACCAATGTCAAGTACCGTTATCTATTGTCACATTGTTTATCTAAGGCGATGCTAATTAGTTTAGTTGCAAAATTGGAAAATAACTTGTTTTTAATTACTTTAAAAGACGAGAGCCTGGAATATAATTCACGTCGATCGTTGATACTTGCTAAATTGTATTTTATTATATAACAGGACAATATTTTCGCGCGTAAAAAGAATTAAATTAAAGGGGTCACCAGCTTTCATGTGTACGACACCGAATTTTGACCTTGTAATCTATTCGACCGCGTTCGCGCGTACGCCTTACAACTTCAAAACTCCGTTTGAAAAAACAATCAATTTACGCTTGAAAAGTTATTTTTAGTAGAAATGTAATTTAAAGGTTCCATTAGCTTTCGCACATCCGAAACCGTATTTTAAACTCATAGATGTCAGCTTTCGCGTGTACGGCTACAAGTTTAAAATAACGTTTTTGAAAATTAGTATTTCTAAATTAATTAAAGAAAACGCTTTCGCTGAATTTTAAAATTAATTCCTAAAAATTCTACGGACAAATACAAGTTTCACTCTTTCGATATGAAACCGGTATCGCGTTATTCCAGCTTTCGCCGTAAATATTTATCGTTAAAAATCAGAATTTTCAAGCTTAAAAATAATTCCCGTTACAATTACTAATCATACAATTTAACAGAGTCATCACATTCCAGACTCTATGAAAATCTACTCAGACATACTAATTATAATATTCATCATCAATTGAAACAACAAAGAATTAAAACAAACAAAATATGAATCAATATAAGCAAAGTGGACAGAACTTGTTAGTTGATGGAAACTGGATATAAAGAGAAAACCACGTCAACAGGAATCAGCTGCGATCCAAGAAATCAGCACAAATCCAATTCAAATTATCACCAATTTGAAACTCGCAGCAACAGGTACCAAACATATGCGCAGCAACAAGGATTTTGAATTGAATGGTATGATATTAATTAGGGACCAACAGCCAGCAAGAAAACTCAATTAAAATGGTACGTACGTGGTAGTAGCAATAACAATTCCAAATTGGAATTGAAGTAAACAAGTGCAGCAACAACTGAAAAATAATAAAAGAAAAAAGGAAGCCTAAATTGGAATGGAATGAAATGGAAAGGAATGGATTTCGATGAATAACAAAGATATAAAGTAGCAATCGAAATTAATTTGTGAAGTTACAACTTAATTCCAATCTTTGCAAAGTAATCAAAGGTTCTGAAACTGTACGTAGCAAATAAACAAATAAACTGAAAGCTTCTAAAAAGCAGTTTCTAAATTGCTGAATTTATCTCTAAAAAGCTTGGTGTCTTTATACTGATTGTTCCAGGTCTATTTATAGGCCAAAAACTCCAACTGAGTTGCCTCTGGTCCTGTCCCTTGTAGTGGAGGAAATGCTGGAAAATGGAAATACTGCTACTGAACATGGGGAGACTTTTTCAACTCAACACCATGACGGGTGTCACATGGGGTGACAGTCTGCCAGTCATGTGTCGTGACGGCCGTCATGCCTGGCATTGACTTTCTCATCTAATTTGTGGACTTTCTGGTGATTGTGAGCTTTCTTCCTTTTTTTCATCGTTTTTTCATCATTTTGACGCGCATGGACCTTTAATCAACAGATACCTGAAATAGACACACAATACCAGCATAACATTGCAAAATTCTATAAAACCGAGATCAAAACATGTATAAGTTGAGCTAAAATAGTAGTGTATTTTACGTGTTATCATTCATCAAATTATATCAACACATCTATATACAAACACACTTGTATCAACACGTTTATAATATGATACACAACAAATTAAATTTCTACCCCGTAGAGACAAGTATTCGTCGATAGAGCCTTTTCCAGGGTCGTTAGCCTCAGAAAGCTGGTGGTAGAGATTAGTTAATCCCATCCCATCCCATGACCACTCGTGCACCCTATTTGAATTCTGCATTCCTTCAAGCCATACCACCTTGATGTTTTTGTTGGAGAGAATGGTGCATCTGACTAAGTACAACATGAAAGTCAAGATGCAACAATCGCGTGTGAGGTCTCTCTCCGCCTCCTCCTCACCACTATTAGCTGGCTCTTCAAACTCATTGGCCCGACTCAGGTACTTCTCATATAACCTCTTCAGCCAGAGAATACCAACAAAACCACCTCGTAGTTTCCCAGCAAGCAGTTTGATATCGTACTCATAAGTGATTTGGTCGTTGTGTCTAATCAGCTTCCCATTGACTGGGATGTGTAGAAGACACACCAAAAAGGTAGATGGAAGTTGTTGGTCTCCTTATGCCATCTCTCTGACAATGCAATCATAAGGACACTCTTGATGCTAGCAAACCTGGTCTGAAGTAGTGGGGCAAAACCAGCTGCATTCAATCTATTCTAGAACCAATCTGAAGTTTCTTCTGGAAGTTCCAACTAGCCAGCCTTAATTTTCCTCCCATGTGATACAACCTTTACATAATGCGTTGTTTGAGTCTGAAATATAAAAAAAAACGTTAAAAATATAAACATTATAATAATTTAAAAATATAACATTTGAACCATTAAAAAACAATAATTAAAATAAACATTTCAATATAACATTTGAACCGTTAAAATTATAATTAAATTAAACATTTCAATCATTAAAAACAAACTGTTAGACTTACTTCAATGTAGCTCCAAAGCTTGCAGGCGACATGTGTAGCAAACGACGTAGAAGTGACAAGTCCGTAAGGCCCCCGGGAAAATAATCCGGTGAGGGTGGAGCTTGCAGGCGACATTTGTAGCAAACGACGTAGAAGGTGGCATGCTAAGGCTCATCCTCCTCCTCGTGGTGTGGTTGTTCAAATTGTTGAGGTTGTTCGTAGTGCTCCTCATACTATGCATAATGCTCCTCAACAACATGGTAATACTGCTCCTCCTCATAGTGATGGGTCTGTGCCACTCCTATGACTGCATCACCTTTTTGGAGGGTTCGCAACCTGCCTTTTCCTATGTGCACCGGAGGTCATGGTCTCCCTGTCAAGTCGACAACTCTTTGATTTGTCAGATATATCTATACAACACAATACAATGAAATAATCAATAAAAAATTCATTGAGATATTTCATCAAACACGTGAAGTTCAACATATACATTATGAGTTCATTGTGTTATTTCAATCTCTAAACTACCACATTGCACTCAAACTTACTCTAATCAACTTTCACAATCCAATTTTTAAGCATTTTGATCATTAACATCCAAACAAACTTACAATTTCATCAACCTAAAAAACTATCATTTCACAATTTTTATAAAAATAAAAAAAATCGAACATTTGAAACAAAAATACCAATGCAAAAGGATCATGACCAATTGCTTGAAGTTGAAGAAATTTGTGCTTGGAGGCAGAAAATTCATATTTTTTTAACATATTTTTCAAGTGCGAATGAGCAATTTCTTACTTGAGAAGAACAATTTTCTAATACATTTCTATAATAATTTGGGCCCATTTTGTAGGAAGGATAAAAGATATAATATGATAATTGTATCAAATTATGTTATAATCCAATGTTTGACGACACACTAGAATATGCTAAATTAATCTTGAAACTTATCCTATCATGTCATTCTAGTTACAATTTTTATCTTGAGTATGAGTTGAGTTAGAAACTAGCAAAAATAAGATAAGAAAATATAATATTAATTTATCCTTATAAAATATAATTTAAAATAATAGAAATTGAAAAGACATCAATTTGGATTGACTTTTTCCCTGTTCAATATTATAATTCATTTGAACATAGTTTTAAAACCCAGCTCGAACTGGCCGATCGAACCGGTTAGCACACTGGGTCGATCAATCTATTAGATCGGTCATGTAATCAGACCGACGTAAATCGGTTAGACTCGTTGAAAACCGGTGGACTCGGCCGGCTTTTGAAACCGGTTCGGTTTTTAACGCTAGCTGTGCATTAACTGAATCCGTTATGACACTTTAAACACTCTTAATGCTAATTAAACACGCTTAATAATAATTATGAGTCTGTTTTTATTGCACAACGTTTTTCCATGACAACATGTCAAACTCAAATATGGAATCATTTCATTTCTTTAATTTTTGAAAAAGAATTGGATTTATGCGATCGAACCGAGTACATGAGAATGAAAAAAAAACAAGTTTACCAGCACACCATCAAGATTTTTTTTTGTCAAACTGTAAACTTTTAAAGTATAATTATAAAGTATATTGTAAGTTAAATTTTGATTTGAAATAATGGAATGCTTTTTTTTTTTTTTACAGAAGAAAGAACGTAATGTTACTATTAGTATTTTATATATTTTTTAATAAACTATTACTATATTTATATTTACATGATTAGCAATGACATTCCTTCAAAAAAAATTGTAACATACATGTTTATTTGTAAATAATGGCATTTTCATCAAAATATTGTTAAACGTAAGGTATTTTATATTTACTAAAAAATGTTGGGTGTTTCTTATTTATCTACCAATCTTTTAGTTCAATAATTTGTGACATTTTATAAGTGTAATTTTCTTAAAATAATGTTGAGTCACCCGGTTTAATCCAATTTAACACAATTTTTTTTTATTGAGACGAGTTATATAACCGAGTCATCCGATTCAATCTGATTAAGTCATGCGGTTCAACCAGTGACTCAGTGGTTCGACCAATGACTCATTGACCCAGTACCCTTACCGAGTTGATGACCGAGCTGATTTTTAAAACTATGCATTTAAAGTATTTTGTTTACTATTTTATCATTTTTATAATATTATTTAAATTATTAATTAAAAAATAGTTAAATCTCATTAAATTAGGAACAATCGACTGCAATAAAAATATGAGTTTAGTTTCCTTAATAAAAAAAAAAGTTTGGACTGACATTTTTATTATTACAAATACCTTTAAACAATTCTCTTATATTAATGTTATATTGTTGTTGTTATTAACACGAGTTTGGACTGACATTTTTATTATTACAAATACCTTTAAACAATTCTTTTATATTAATGTTATATTGTTGTTGTTATTAAAAAAGATTAAAAAATTATATTATATTTGTTAAATTATTTTTAACATCGTTTGTTGGATTTGTTACATTTTTAAATTAACAACAACTGCACTTATAATTTTAATCAAAATCAATATCTCATATAAAATACCGTTCATAATTTACACGTGTTAGTGCAATAAAAAGAATGAAAAAACAGACACATGTTTACCCGTCTTTCTGCTAGTAGAATTAAAAAATAAACAAAAAGTAATTTGATTTTGAAAAGCTAATGATTAATTTATTAAAATTAGTATATTTAAAAATAAAATAATAATTAACATTTTTCATTTTTAGTACATAAAATATGGTGTATAAAGATCATTTTTCATTAAATTTAAGTAAAAGTAGAATGGTCACCATTGTACTGTATCCATATAAGATAAATCCTACTCTTTAATTTATGTGTTGATAATTTTTTTTATGGGATAAGTGTCGATTGATTTCGACATTTAAATTTTGTGATTCTACCATTTTAGGTATCATGATTTTCTCATGTAACCAAAAAAATTCTAGGTATCATGTCATAATTATATATTTTTAGAACTTATTACTTAAAAAATATGACGTGATAAATTTTTTATGCCAATGTTATCTTTTGACACGAGAATTTCTTTCATGTTTTTACGGAGACAATTTCTCTTGGTTGTTTCATTTGCAATCACTATCAATAAAAATCAAGGTCAATCATTAAAACATGTTGGTACGTGTATGTCAACGTCTTTGTTTTCACGTGGTTAATTGTATATTGTTATACAAAGGGTTACTTCAATGGAAACATTGATATTAGTAACTAACGAAGACAGTGGCGATACTAATGTAACGTCAAATGTGTTTTTTATAGAAGTATTTTTTAATTTATAATAAATAACTTATGGTTGATGTATGATTTTCTAAAAAAAATATTATTATCGTGCTATGATTAATGTGGATCAATGTTTATCATGCGACTTATTTGAGAACAATAGTTTTTTTTATAAATATTATATTGTTGATATGTTATAGTCGATATAATTCGTGCATCTTGTATTGACACTGACTTGTTAGTTTGGGAAGTGAATTATGAATTATTGGGGACTTTTTAAAATATTTACTTTGGGAAGCGAGTTATTCATGAGTCTTTTATGTCCATTTCACTTTATAAAGAACCGATCCAAAACATATTTTTTTATGCAAAGCTGGTTTTGAGAAGATTAAAACAATATTGACATTGTCTTGTTTCTGAGGAGGTTTGCGTACTTGTCTTTAATATTGTATGTCCGGTTCTATTTCACTTATATATAACTAAGGAACTTATAAATATTTTCTAACTTTTTGCTTTTTTTTTTTGTTGCAGGAACTTGATGATTCTGATTTATGAATGGGGATTACACCCTGAAGATAAATGATTCTCTTTGTAGTTTTGTAGGACATAGTAACTAGGCCATTGTGGATATTATCATGTTAATGAGCCGACACTGCAAATGTTGTGCATAACAAAATTTTCAACAATTTGTAAACGTGAAGACGAAGCTTCTTTGACGGTTAAAACTTTTTTGGACTTTGGTTGTTAGTTACGTGTGTATGAGATTGAAAATCATGTTTTTGGTATTTTTTTTCTTTCATAATTTCCAATTTTTACTTTCATGTCATTCAATTTTATTACTCGAGTTTTTAATATGTTCTTTATTTATCACAATGAATAATTTTCAAAGAATAATTATGTACATTTATCTAGACAAATAAGACATTCTAAATGAGAGTTGATTCCTGTTGATATTCCATAATTAAAAAAAAAAAACATATTATTTCAATAAAACAAGATACAAAATAATACACTAAAATTCAATTCTCTAATTACATCAATCCAATCAAAAAAGAAAGTATAGAATTTTCTAAGTAGCTACATTGAAATAAATAATCACCAATTACTTGGTATTGTCACTATTATCACCACCAGGAGATGTAGAAGCACTTTTAGGTGCAGAAAATGGCAAAGAAGGAGATAACAACATCAAACTTCCATTCTGTGTATTGTTCACCGGTGCCGTTTTGTTCAAGAAACTTGAAGCACAACCATTTACTTTAGAACTTGATGAAGGCAATGAAGTAGAAGAAACCTGAAACATTTCAGCCCATTTCATTTTCTGACTCAAATTTTCTCCTGCACTTTGATTTTGATTCCCTTGATTAGTGTTTCCGATGAGCGAAGATAGTGCTGCAGCCAAAGCTGATTGAAAAGTTGGATCTGCTGTGATAGCTTTTGTTGCTGCAGATATAGTACTATCTTGTAAACCTACATGTTGTGAAATGTTTGAACTATTGTTGTTTTTTTGCATGTAGGTTTGGTATATACTTTCCATTGTATTTTGTCTACCAAAGTTTAAAGTGCTTAGATTATTATTGTTCCTATTATTACTATATGGTTGATTTTGAGTAGTAGCATAATTGAGGAAGCTATTCCAATGCATGGGATTTGATTCAGGAGAACTAAAGCTAAGAGTGGAAGAAGGGTATCTTGGTAATTGGTTATTGTTGTTATTGTAGCTTGAGTTGAATCTAACAAAGGGTGATGATGTTGAAGAATTTGATGGGTTTGAAGTGAGGTCAAGAGTGATAGTTGGATGTGAATGTTGAGATGATAGTGCAGGGTTGGATAGGTATAATTGATTTGATTTTGAACCATCTGGTAGATAAAAGTTTAGGCCATGAAGATTATTGTTGGTTTGTGATGATGGGATTGAACCAGAGTTGGAGGTTGATGAACCTGATAATAGCATCGATGCGGCCGCGGAAGTTGTGGAAGCCATGGCTGTTGCTGAAAGTGGAAGGCTGTGGTTGTGTGTCCCTTCGTATGTTGTGATTAGAATAGACATGTCCTCAACACATCTTTGTACCTGAAATTCATAATTAAATGTGGTGCATTTTAGATACATGGAAATAGTTTAACTACTATATGCATATACAATTTAAATAAGTTTTATACAAACGTTCAATTAAATGTCATTGTAGCCTCAAGCACAAAATATGATATGGATATATGTGTACATTTTCTAGGTGCTAAATAAATGAATAGTTTAGAATAATTTTTTCTTCTTTTTTGACGAAGAATAGTTTAGATTATATCTCGTGTAAATGATCAATAACGACTGAAACTCAATTACAACATGAGAGTGTAATGCAAATATATATATGTACCTGTTTTCTAACTGGACATGATGGTGCAACGGTGCAACGATAGTAAGCTCGAGGGCAAGGATTTCCCTTTGCAATTTTTTGTCCATACTTCCTCCATTGGCATCCATCATTCATCTGTTTTGAGAAATCAAAGTGTGAACAAATGGCTTTCTTTATTTTTAGTAAGTTGTGTGTGTTGAAGTTAAAACATTGGTAAATAGTACAACTGGCCGTACACCGTTAAATTAAGAGAAAAACTTTTTTAATGTACTTTGTAAATATTTTCTTGACGCATGTTTGAAACTTCTCTATTTTTATTAACGGTCTACGGTCAACTGCACCATGTAACATTGAATTTGATATAAAATGAGGCGAGGAAATAGAGAAGTATTTACCGTTGGGGTGTCACATCTTGCTCTAACACAAACTCTAGCTTTCTTTGCAGGAGTTTGTTGAGCAACTTCATCTTCTGCATCTCTCATTGTCTTATTGAGTGTCTTACTTGGTGGCCAAGTCTCCACAACTTCATCATCCTTTATTGGAACAACTTCAGAACTATTCACAGGACTTGGAATATTTGGTAACCCTTCAGTTGTGCTACCTGATTTTGATGTTTCAAATTTACATTCCAATCCAAGTGACAACTCTTCCTTATTGAATTCTTCATCATTATTCAATGCTAGTTTAGACACTTTGTTAACTTTCTCTTGATCATTTTTTGGAATATTGTTACTAGGAACTCTTCCAAGACTGAGAGAAACAAAATCTGATTCTGCATTCATTTCTTCATGGTTATTATCATTATGATCAACATTGTTCTTTTTTGTTTCTTGCTTAACCATATTGTTAAATTGCATTTCCAATGCTCGGTATTCTGTCATTATTTTGTTCAAGCACATCTTTAACCGTTGATTTTCTTCTCTCACCTCACCCATTTGAGCTTTTGTTGTCTCAAGCTGTTCATCAACCTATATACATGCAATTGCAACATGTGACATGAGTACTAATTGAAATGGGTATAATTTGTTTTTAATTTGACTCATATATAAAATATTTTTTATATCGCGACTATATAAAATTAAACTCAATATTTTTTTAATCGAAAAACAAGTAGAATCACTAAATGTAGGTTATCTCAACTACGTTGACACCAATAATCCAATAAAACTCAATAATGATGTTATATAAAATTAACCTTATCATTTTTGGGCGAGGATATTGTGCTTGGACCAGCCTCAATTGATCTTTCTGTATTAGCAATGGGTGCTTCCTGTACAACATAGGCAAATATAGGATCATCATTTTAATTATATATTCATGAACAAATGCATTTTTTTCCTTTTCATTATTTTTTCACTTTACTTATCATGGATGCAAGACAATCAGCTAGGTTCCTTGTTCCTTACATTGAAAAAATTAAACTTGGGAGTACTAAATGACATAAAGGAAAATGAGAATTAATGTAGTTGAATGAAATTACAATTGTGAACATGTCTCCAATGAGGAACTATACGTATATACATGAGAAGCCAATGAATCTTTTTCCCCTATTCATATTTGGTCAATTAAATTAATTTAAACTTGCATGTGCTGGGTAAGTATCATGTTTTCCATATATCATTTGTTTTGTGTGTGGCACATGCATAGGTCAACTCTCATGAAATGTGTATATTAACGGAAAGTAAACCCTTTATAGTATGTATGTATGCCAGAAAAATGATAACATCTTCAATAGATTTTTGCAAATTAAAAACATGCACAATTGGACATGTGTGTACATGTATTTTTTGTTTTGTTTTGTTTTTTGTGACTCCATGTGTGTACATGTATTATTACTTCTGCCGACGCCTATTGTCAATTTAATATTTACGGTGTTGACTATTTCAAGACTACTATACAATTCTATCAAAAAAACAAATTCAACATTAGCCACTTCAATATTTACAAGATTGTTTGTTCAAAAAAAATATTTACCAGATTGTAGATATATCATCCTTTTTAATATGTTAACAGATTATTTATTATGGGTGAATGCTTTAACAAATAAATGATAGAGATAGATATTTTTAACAAACTTTAGAAAGAAAAAAAAAAAAGAAGACGACATTTTTAACAAATTTATGGAGGTCAAACATTTTTGGGGCTTTTTTTTGGGCTATGGAGGGAGATATTTAGCATACATGCATTATACCCAATAAATACTGAAGACTTGTGGTATATATTTTTAATTTTTTATGGTATGTAAAAATTACTATATAGTATAAACAATTTAGGATGAACAATATCCAGTGATAAAAAACAAAATTAAGTTTGTCAAAAAGACGAAATTAAGAACCCAAGTCTTTTTTTAAGAATAAAAACAAAATAATCGATTAAAACCTATAATCTATGTCCTAACTATTTGGATTTCTTTGTGAAGGTTTATTTGCCTTGCATGCACGAAAGGTAATTTGTCTATGATTCACAGAAGAGTTAAGACACAAATAAATAGCCACTTATTAGCAAGTTGATTTTGGATAATAAAGGATAAGGGAAGGAAGTAACGACCTGATCATGGCCCACGTTAATTACAATGATAATTCTTTTTATGGAAAATTTAATATAAACGTGAATTATGTTTTTTTTTGAAAGGTGATTAATTTCTACTTTGTGAGTGTTCTTTTATGTAATAGAAATCTAAAAGGATATAAACGTATTTATATGATTGACAAAATCAAAATGACAGAGTTTTGTATAAACAATTTGACATCAACCTTTGTTTAAGATTTGTAGATAGATAGTTCCAATATTGATATAATCAAACAAAAAAGATTTCAAATGATGAAGAACCAGAAGATCGTTTATAAAAGTTTGGTTTCTCTCCCTTAATTTTGACTACCAAATCTAATCAACATAAACCAAAACAAACATATAGATCCATGAGAGAAAGAAAAAGAGACATGTTTTGTGATTTAAAAGCTAAAAATGGCTCTTAATTACAAATAGCTTAAGATAGAAGTAATCTTGACCTCAACAATAGTCTCCTTTTTATGATGATGACTTTCATGATCATCACCAGTACTATGCTCACTTCTCTTATCTTCCTTGAGTCCACTATCTCCATCACCAGATCTCCCAGGACTGCCCTCCATTTATGGAAATTGAGAAAAACTAGATGTTTTTTCTTCTTCTTGATCTGCTTTTGTAAACCTTTTAGGTTTTTCAAACAAAACCCCTCTTTATGTTAATATATAGAAAAACCAGAGAAAGAGGACCTGCATGAATATTTGACTCTTGAAAGGATTTGACTAATTAAAATATAAAAAATAGAAATTTGTGATTGGTGGTACCATCTTTGAAGTTTCGTACATTTTGTATAGTCACATGGGACAAACAAGGGTTTGTTTTAAGGTCAAACTTTTTGCCACCACCGGTGACCGGAGCCTTCCTTTTCTTGTGATTAAGTGTATATATTTCTTGGTCTTCTCTTCCAAGTGATAACGAAAGAATTTTAGTTTGTGAATAAATTGTTAATTATATATGATACCGATACATCAATTTTCTCGCTCCATTGTGTTAGATACATATCCTAACGTATCCTAAATATATTAGTTAGGATATATTAGGACACACCAATTTCTTCATTTTTAATAAAGTGAGATATAATTTGGAATATACAAATTTTGCTAGATGACATATAAAGTGAAACGGAAGGAGTAACATTTTGTGAATTTTTATTTTCATGTATACTTATTACTTAATTAATCACATAATGTAAATATTTTGTATTTTTATTGAATACATTATCTTTTTCGTATGCATAAAAGGACAATTTAATAATAATTACACACTTTTCAGATAAATTTATTATACAACAACGTTTCTTAATATTTGTAATTTCTATAAAATACTTTGATGAATTGGAGTATAATTTTTTGCATTAATCTATAATCATTTCATGTGTCATCAAGATTAACATTACATCTGAGGAATATAAGTACACGCATTTTCATTTTGCACCAATTGTTTTTTCTTTCTAAAAAGAAACTAAAACACATACTACCAAACAAATTTAAGACTAACTTCAGTGGTTTACTGCACAAATTTCAGAGAAAGTTTTCTAGTTTTCCTCATTTTAAAGCTTTGTGATTTAGATGTAAATTGTAATTAACCACAATAAACTCCTTCTTAGATGTAAAATTTTAGCCGTGTCCAAAAAAGAAAGAACTCCTTCTATAAAAATAAAATTCTCAGCTGTATAAAACGGACTTATAAAGCATACGAATAATTCTTTCAAAAGAAAAGCATATATATAATTTGCATTATATGATTAATTTTTATATTATTATATTATTAAATCTAGGGTTAAATATGTTTTTGGTCCCTCTAAATATACCAACTTTTCGTTTTAGTCTCTCTAAAATTTTCCTTCAACTTTTAGTCCCTATAAAATTTTCAATCACTACTTTTGGTCCCTATTTTTAAGTTAATTTTAGCATTTTTTAATGAAATTATGCAGCAATGTGTAGAATATTGTAAAAATATTTTCCAAAAAAAATTAGAATTTTTTAACAAAACATAAATTTAATATGAATATTTAACCATCAAAAATATAAAACTTCATTTTAAATTCATGTTTTGTTAAAAAGTTCTAAATTTTTTTGGGAGAGATTCTTATAATATTATGAATTTTTCTGCAAAATTTTATTCAAAAATATGAATTCTACATATGAGTTTACTTTAAAAGAGGGACCAAAAGTAAAGATGGAAAATTTTTGGAGGACTAAAAGTTGAAGGAAAATTTTAGAGGGACTAAAACGAAAAGTTGGTATATTTATAGGGACTAAAAACATATTTAACCCTTAAATCTATACATGTTATTTGTTCACCAAAAACAAAAAATCTATACATGTTATATACAGTTGTCTTTTATTGAAAAATATGATTTTTTTTATCAGTTCGAAGTCCGATAATTAATCTGATAACACAGTCTTGTGGTAAAATGATCTTTTTATCAATTTTTGTCCAAAAAAATAATATTAATCAATTGAATTATGCAATTTATTTGACAAAAAAATACAATTTATAAAATAAACGGCTGCTGCATTTAAGATGGGTCAATGGAAAAGACCTAAGAGAGTATATATATCATGTTAGTCATTCAAATATCTAATAAACTCAATTTGGAAACACAGACAGATCACATATCTACTTATTTATTTACAACTCGTTATTAAGTATTACACAATTGCGTCATCGAGATTTAGAAAATAAGGAAGGCTAAGGTAGGTTAGCAAGTGGAAGATATGCAATATTGAACTTTCATTTGCCAGAAACTTAGCACATATAATATACAATTATACATGTCCACTTGTTGTATACTTGGTACTTTTAAACGGATATAATTAGGTGACAAAATATAGACAACTTTTTCTTTTCTATAGTCTAATTAGCATACATAGAGACAATCTAGGGATCAACTCCGTTGACGTCTTATAATTTTTTGTCCATACATCAAGCTTGAGAGAGAATGAAAGATAATTTGAAATTTCTGAATATGTTATACTATCTATTGGCATTACTATATCCTAATAAGCATTGACTAATATATATTTGTGTGTATACAGTTACACATTAAACATTAATTTTCTAAAATTTTCAACTCTCTGCCGTATTTTTTTATTTTGTGTGTTTCATACGGCACTATTCTCTTATGTAATAATACTAGTACTACTTGCATTATACTACTCTCATACGTAATACTACTTGCATCATTTTATTTTATTAGTAATATATTTAATTTTCCGTTAAATAAAAACAATATATTTTTTTAAATTCCTTTGATGATTGTACCCAAAAATAAAAGGTCATTTTGATGATTTGTCCAGCCTATTAGGCCATGGTTTGTTGGCCAATGTCTTGCAATTTGGACACAACTTCCGGAGCCCACTACTTGACTCCTAGTCACCAACTTAGGTGGGCCACATATAAGGTCAGAAGGGCTATTAATATGGAATGTATCTACCTTACATCTGAGGGCAGGTTGAGGATACAAAAGAGAAGAAGGAGTGGACTAATATTTAAATGTAAGAACTTTATATTCAAATCTATTTCCCTCAATAGTTAGCTTCCGGTAATACATATGAATGTGAATTGCAAATAAAATTGTTGATAAATATTGGTCATGTTGTTTATTATATTTTTTTTTTTATGTTGTTAAAAGGTCAAATGCTCCTCTCAAAAAAAAAAGTCAAATGCTCAACACATGATATTATTTTATTTGTTACGACTTTACCAGATCAATGCTGCAATTTTTTTTATCAGTTGACATTGACAAAAATGTGAAGTTGATTTTGTATTACTATCATAATTCATATTAATGAAGGTATTTCATAGATAACCAATTTTGGTATCAATACTTCTGTAACCCATCTGGGCTATGCATGTGCCTTTAGACTTTTACCCATCCTGTGCTTGATTCAGTCTTTTTATAAAATTATTTTCCTTGTTATATTAAAAAGAAATGTATGACTGCAAATAGAAGCAATAACAATTCAACAGTGAGCCATTCTTAAGGTCTACTATTTACAAATTTATAGTATTTTGTATGACTTTTTTCAGCCTTCGATATTTGTTACTTGATATATTTTTTTACTTTCGATTGGATATACTCAAGAATATATTTGAATTAGTTTTCTTCTCTTCACACCGCTATAATATTTTATTTTTCTTCTTCTTCTAAGTTGTGCAGTGTATATAAAGATACTAAGATAGGGAAATGCTTGGACCTTGCTTATTTAAAAACAAAAAAATGCTTAGACCTTAGACGCTGTCCAAGTCCTTGTTTAGCCCTTATATTGACCATGTATGTGTTTAGACCTTACACAAAACGGAACTGCGAACATCACAACGGAAGAGGACAAATTACCTAAAAAGTACGTGAAATTCCAAAAGAGAAATAGTTTGCATAACCCTAAAATATTCATTGCTTAATGTACATTTTGCAGTTAGTTAGGTTGTAGTTGCATCAGATTAATCTTTTACATTTTGTCGGTTCGTATATATGCATATTCCATTACATGTATAGAATTATCCATTTTCACGCATTCTATTACAAAAATACATATGTACGTTACGGTAATGATGTATCACTTATTCTACATGCATGGACAGATCTAGAACTTTTAACTGGTGGGGGCATGGTTATTCATTTCAAATGTTTTGTTTGAATTGTGCTTTGAAAACTTTTTGTGTGGTCTTTGGTTTATTGCACCATGCGCAAGGGGTGTTGTGCGATGCATAATTGTTGAAGGTTTACAACATGTCCAACTTCTGCCTCCTGCTTGATGCCTAGAGAGGGTTGCGCAACGTGCACGTGCGCGTTTTTCAGTTTCTTATTCGCCATGTTTTTCAGTTTCCTTTATCGTTTTGTCTGTGTTTGTACCTTGGTTATTGGTTGCTGCTAATTTTGATCTACATATCAGAGAGTATTGATGTGATTTTGATATGAATTCACAACAAATTATACATAAGTGCAAGTGATAAACAACAACAATGATAATTTTTGTTAAGTAAAAAGTTGGAGATTAATTATAAAAAAATTAACATTGAATATCTAAAAACTAAAGACACTTTCACATCAAATAATTATAATTGTTCTCTATTTATATGAATGTTTTAAAAAGTGTTGTAAGATTTTGTTTACTACTATCAAATATTTAACTTTCTATGTATGTGGTCAAACATAAACTCAAGAGACAAATTGAAGAGAGTTTAATTTAATTTTTTTATTTTAGGTTTGGTGCTATGAAGAGTTGACATATATATATAGCGTATCAATATTTCAACAAATAATATTGGTTTGTTTAAGTATGACTAGTGGACTTATGTGGGGGCATAACTTAAAAACTTGTGGGGTCAACTGCCCCATTTTGTAGCTTAAATCCGTGTTGGTTCACATGCATGTTTTTTCATCTCATTCAAATATAATTTGACAATATTTAAAAAGTAGGTTGATTGAAAAAATAAGTAGTGTAACTTAAATGTATTCATCATCCAATGCACGAAAATCAGATATGACAATTCCCATAATTCCCTTTTCTCTTCAGCACAATATTATTTGCCGCAAAATTTTAACATAAATCTTAAATGGGCAAGAACTACACGTATGAGATGGAAAATGGATACATGTAAGATAAGAGGTCAAACTCATGCATCTCAAGATAGAACTATTGAAACCTCTTGTTAGAAAAGCAGCCAAATGCCTAGATTTAAAGTCAATAATAATCTTTGACATATATGTATCAAAGAAAAACATAAAGTGGACATTAGTGTGAGTTTCAAATCTGATCAACTTCCAGACTCAAACCTTGACTAATAACTTTAGGCTCATGAAGTAGATGATATGCATCAGATTAGTTAAAACCAATCAAAAAGCCTTCAGAAGGGATTACGAGTATTGATGTTTTTTTAAATTTTACAGAGAAGTTTCATATCGCAAAGCTTGTTGGAATACTAGGTATCTCCCACACTTATAACAAATTAGTCTTTTAATTTTATTTTACAATAAATTAATCCTTTAATTTTTTATTTGTAATAAATTGGTCATCTAAGTAAACCAATTTATTGTAAAAATATTTTCTTTGCATTAAACATCCATATAACCGAGTTTGATGAAAAATGGTAATGGTGAACATATTTTATGACTTAAAAGCCTAATTTATTGCAAAAAAAAAAAAAAAAACTTAAAATGACTAACTCCTTACAAACGTTATCTTCAATAATTATATTCTTCATGTATCCAAAACCTTCAAAATTTTAAGACGTTAGGTATGCAAGTCTTTTTATTATATGTTACTCAACCTTACGGCTATGTTTGGATTGATGGAAAATGGTGGAATGGAATGGAATGGAATGGTGTGGAATACAGTGAGGTTCCATTGTTTGGTTTTGTATAAAATGGATGGAATGGAATGGAATGTGATGGAACCCATTCCATCCAATACCACTCATTCCTTCAATTTTTCATTCCTCTCAAATTGGGGTGTATGCAATGGAATGGAATACATTAATAAATCAATTACAATCTTATCCCTATTTTTTCTATTTCATAAACCGCTACTTCTTCCCTCTTTTCTCCTCTTCACCATTTCTTCTTCTTCTTCTGTTCATGTGCATCCTTTTTTCTGCAACTCTTCACCGTCTGTTGTTGGCTAATAAAATTGTGTTCAGTGGATAGATGAAAGTGGCAGTAATCTTGATTCAATTCTTAACTTCATTTTTTTTTAATCTTTCGTAACTTCATTTTTTTTGAACAATAACTTCATTTATTTTTATTCTTTGGTGATGCATATATTTGTTAGACAGGACATGAATCCTAACCGTGCCGCTTGGAATATTGTGGTATCCTACATGGTCTTCAATGTTGCATATATAAAGAACAAC
>Ga0228711_1005620_pt1 | contig 19030 bp, 11 predicted proteins | sample MedpolnodulmetaG_2_FD_177996 | JGI IMG/M metagenome (GOLD analysis project Ga0228711, IMG submission 177996) | Root nodule microbial communities from Medicago polymorpha collected in Santa Monica, California, United States - brown nodules | ecosystem: Host-associated > Plants > Roots > Nodule...
TTTTAAAATTTTTTTTTTTTTTTTTTTTTTTTTAATTTGAGGCCCAAATCAAGGGCTTTGGCAACCTCCACCTTGGGCCGGTTGTGGCTCCAACACAAAATTTCCCATTTCATTTCAGATTTGTGTCTAGTTTCACATCAAAGCAGTACCCTCGAAATATCTATTTTTTCAATTTTCTGCTGACTTATCACCTATAATATTTTCTAAAAAGGTTAACATCATAATTGTAAATTTTGGTTTGGTCATCAAACTGTTAAGGAGACTAGTTTACTAGACTACTAAAAAATTTCAGGAGATTATAGCTATCCTTGGGTTGGACAAATCATCTTATGAGGGTCGCTAAACCGTAGCAAGACCTGAAAATTTGAACATTTTTTATCACAGCCATTTGATTGTTAGGCAGATAATTCATCCAAACAAATCAATTATTTTTTCAGTTTTTACATGATTAAATTGATTCCATTGAAAATAAAATAGGATATTCGAGCAAACTGATTAGGGACCAAACTGCTAAATTTCTATGCATACTAGCCAAAGTAATTTGAGAGTTATGTGCACTGAATTACTATTCTCTTCCTCTCTATGTAAAAGTTAGTGATATTTTATTTTCTTTAGTTGCAAGTCATTTTGTTGCAGCAGTAATTTTTTTACAAATATATATAAATCTTGTTCCTTTACCTACTTGTCCTGTAATTTATCGCCAGGTGGTGACGCGTTTGAAACTTGCCCCTCCTGTACTGAAAAGTAAAAGATGAATTTCAGCGCAAGATATATAGCACCTAGTGCATTGTCCCCACATTAAGGCCAAATGAATCCTTGCTCGAGGGGGCGTGTTCGGGATATAAAATGAATCTCATTCCTTCCTCAACAGCTTTAGCTTAATTCTGTTTGTTACAACCCTCAAAATCTTACTAGGTTGCCAGTGATCTCCTCAGATTTGCATCTACACATTAGTACGTCTACAACCTTTCTTCACCTTCTCCAAATCTTCTCGAATCTTTCATACCGCTATCGCTGTCGTCATCATTGAACTTCATCTGCTTCAGCCTTCGTGCTCAAATGGACAAGTAATGCTTTAATTGAATAATCTTTTCATATTTTAAAAATATTTATCAAATATTCTCTCTTGCAAATTAAGGTAAGTAAGTCATTGACAATTTATTAGAGATGAAACTGATAAAATTTGGATATTGGAAGCTAGGAAAAAGAGTTAATTTACGAGAGATTTCACGGCAATAAATTTGATTTTGCCTTGGTGATGGTTTGTGGCACTGCATTACAGAATGAGGGTTCATATTAAAAGTATTGTATACAGATATGTGGATAACCTCTACTGATATGGAGTCTGGCTGTGAATAATTGCTCGTAAATTTTGTGGGTATGGATACTTTAGTTCCCAACTCTATTCATACCACAAAATATATCCATTATGTTTTATATTTAAAATTGATTTTTTTTTTGTTGAATAATTTCATTATTAAGTCAAGTAGTTCTGTTTCTAATGTTTAATAGTTATTAATTGATGATCTTTGAATATTTTTCGATTGATAATCTTTTTAGCGAATCCTTTTTTTCTGTTAATGTTCGTATTAGAATTGCAGCCATGTCTTACCTGTTTGTCAAACAAATGCATTACGGTAGACCATATCCAAGTTTAACTGAAGTTCAGTTAACTAGTTCAGATACAGTGCCCTGGAGGTAAGGGTATGGATAGTAAAGTCGATATGTACAAGTATGGAGGCAAATGCTATAGTACTGTACCAATTGTCGCTCCTACTTAAACTTAATAAACTACTCCACTACTTAGTTGAGGAGGGGTATTTATTTTGTAAATCGAGTTCTAAGCCACTTTACGCCTTTGAAGGAATTGTGACATTCATCATACTGATGCAAAATGTAATGCATGTGTATATCTTTTGCGGCAAGTAGAATTTGAAAGAAGCGGCTGTCATGTGCTTGTTGATAGTGTTGTAATTAACATAATTTTTGGTTGTCAGGTTTTTTATGCTTAGACACATTGGGAGGGCTGCCGAATCTATTCTTAGAATCCATAAAAGCAGATATCTGGGTGTCAGCAGAAATGCAGGTTTGGTCTCAGTTGCAACCAATATCAACCGATGCAGGACATATATGCAGTATAAGTTTCCCAGTGAAGGATGTAGTTCAATCATGTGGCGAGGAGCTAGAGAAAACTTTCACAAAGGTCGTTCTTTTTGGAACTTCACTGCATTCTCAGCAAAAAATATTACAGAACATAAATCTCATATTGCTTGGAAATTGCTGCATAAAATATATTCTTCCAATGGTTATAGTGGATCTACCTCTGTACATATGATTGCTCAAGCAGTGAGCCTGGCTTTGGCTCGTTCTTGTTTTCTGGTTCCTAGTATTTTTGCACTTGCATGTGGAGAGCTAGCATTGGCTCAGCAAAATCAGTCAGATGCAGGGAGTTACCCTTCACCAAATGCTTTGTGTATGAGTGCACAAGATGGATACCGTTACATATTTGCATTTGCATTTGTTGTGGTAGAAGGCCTGGTCTTGTTGGGGAGAGCTATATATCTAGCAATATTATTCTCTCCAAGCATACTGATGGCACCACTTGCAGATTATTTTGGACCCGAGTTCAGGAAAATGTGGCTCCAGGTTGTTCATCGTACACTAGAAAGAGCAGGCCCGGCATTCATAAAATGGGGTCAGTGGGCGGCTACACGGCCTGATCTATTTCCTCAAGATATATGTACTAAGCTTGCAGAACTTCATTCCAAAGCCCCTGAGCATAGTTTTAGCTACACAAAGAAAACTATAGAAAGCGCATTTGGTCGTAAAATTTCTGAAATTTTTGAGAATTTTGAAGAATTGCCTGTTGCATCTGGAAGTATTGCCCAAGTGCATCGTGCTTCTTTAAAATATCGTTACCCTGGTCAGCAAGCAAAGCCCATGTTAGTTGCAGTGAAGGTCAGACATCCTGGTGTGGGAGAATCTATCAGAAGGGATTTTGCTATTATCAATTTTGCGGCGAAGTCTTCAAAGTTCATCCCTGCACTTAATTGGTTAAGGTTGGACGAAAGTGTTCAGCAGTTTGCAGTTTTCATGATGTCTCAAGTTGACCTTGCAAGGGAAGCTGCTCATTTGAACCGCTTTATTTACAATTTCCGTCAATGGAGGGACGTGTCTTTCCCTAAGCCTGTTTATCCACTTGTGCATCCCGCAGTTTTGGTGGAAACATATGAAAATGGAGAAAGTGTCTCACATTATGTTGATGAGCTTCAAGGACATGAAGGGATCAAAAGCGCTCTTGCTCATATTGGTAGTAATGCACTTTTGAAGATGCTTCTCGTAAGATATCATCTATTTACAGTTTTCCTTTCTGGTTATATATATTGTGGTTGGTGACAGAGCTGCTATTTAATGCTTCTTTTTATTAGCATTCTTTGTGTGTTGTGTCATTAAGGAAAATTCATGATAGATAATGTGCCCTGAAATGAAGTTAATATGGAGTAGAGAGATATATATAGCTATTGTTAGTAGTGGCAGAGCCAAGACTGTGGACTTAGTAGGGACAAGTATTCATTTTTTCCCTACTTAACCAAGTTTGTTTGATCAACAAATTCACCCCTGAAATTTGAAGTGACGAAAAATTAAGTACTTATTTGTAATGTCTTGTTAGTCTGGTACTAAAAACAAAATGGACCACGGTTTTTATTACAATACTTATAGTTTGTATTTGTCCTATACATTTTTGTACACTATGAACCCACTGGATAATCAAGTTCTATTCCATTAAATATGTATCTCTTTTTAATTTCCATTGTTAGTCAAAGGTTATTTGACCTGTGTGTTATCTCATCTTGTGTTTGTTTTTAATAAAAGAAAATTACCCTGTTAATATTTTGCCAACAATTATCAACTATGCTCTGTAGTTTATAACGCCTTCCTCTTAGACTTTATGAGGATATCTTGTCATCTATTATAGTACCTGTTAGATAGAGCTCACCTAATAACTTTAGTTTTCGGAACAGTGGGTCCTTGACACGGTATTAGAGCCTTTATGACCAAGTGGTCAAGAATTCAATCCTTATGAAATCCAATCTTGTAAATAAAAAATTAAATTTCAGCATAAGGTGAGATGGGTATATTCACTGCCCATATTTTAAGCCCCAAAGGGCTTTTGCACGAGGGAGTGTGCATATAAACCATTCGCAAACATTCAAGCAACTTAAGTCAGTAGGATTGGTTCTTGACAGTACTCATTTCTCTTTTATTTCATAAATTTTCTTTCATCCAAAAAGTTTGCTGGGCCTTTTTGATGGCTTTAAACTTGAACGCCATACAATTATTTAGCTTCCAAAACACTGACACGTCTTCTTTCAGGTGGACAACTTCATTCATGCAGACATGCATCCTGGAAATATTCTTGTTCGTGTGCCTCAGAGCAAGTCTCGCAAACCGTTCTTCAAATCAAAGCCTCATGTAATTTTCCTCGATGTAGGCATGACGGCTGAACTCTCTGGTAGTGATCGGATAAATTTAGTGGAGTTTTTCAAAGCTGTTGCCCGCAGAGATGGTCGGACCGCTGCTGAGTGCACACTCAGGTTGTCAAAGCAACAGAACTGCCCTGATCCAAAGGCTTATATTGAGGTAATTTAGTTATTATGTATATTAGCTTATGGTTGGATGAGTTTTACATGAGGGTGCAAGTTTTATTCTATCACTTGTATACATATACACACAGACGCGCACACACGCACATATATCTATATATATGCGCATGTGTGTGTGTGTACACTGAAAGTGTATCGTGTATGCGAGAGCATGCTCGTGAGATAATTTAATCCCGACCATATACAATCATAACCGATGATCAGGATTAAATTTAAGGAAAATAATCACGAGTTCTCGTCTTCTTGACCATCTACTGATATGTTTTGAATCACGTGGGACCCTCACCTATTGCACCCACTCTAAAGCTTATATTTGTAGTTTTATAAAGTTGTGTCCAACAAGTGTATTGGGATGGGAGAATTTGTGCCGCAACCACATATCTAAACGGATACTATTTGTGATTGTATGGTCTATATTAATTTAGCCTGATTACCCAATACCCACCACCCACACAAACACAACAGAATTTTTGGTATCTACTTTCAATGTTTATGTGCATACCAATACAGTTAATAACGCTACTGGGCGATCTTGATGGTAGACCCTGCATACGGATCCATTTCACTTTGATAAATTTTTGGTTAATCATTGTCATTGGCTTTTTATAGACTGCTTCATTTACAAATGTTTTTTCTTATTTATTTTCACTCGCTTTGAACTTCTTGGTTAGGATCGTGAGTCATTTTATACATTTGGTTTCCTCTTGGTTTTCTAACAGGAAGTGGAAAAGGCATTTACCTTTTGGGGAACTCGAGAAGGTGATGTGGTTCACCCTGCTGAGTGCATGGAGCAATTACTTGAGAAAGTTAGGCGCCATAGAGTTAATATTGATGGCAATGTTTGTACTGTCATGGTGACCACCTTGGTTTTGGAGGTAATTCTTTGTTACATTACCACTGCAACAGAGTTTATGTTTGTTTTGTGATTGACATGCATGGAAAATAATGGTGAAAGGGTGAAAGCATAATTTAGATTTTAGAATGTTTTCTAAACCATCTACATTGTTAATTATTAAAAGCTGTTGTGACTGACTTGATGCATTGGTGAATATATAATTTGTAGGGTTGGCAGCGCAAGCTTGATCCCGGGTATAATGTGATGGAGACACTGCAGACATTGCTGCTTAGAGCTGACTGGGCAAAGTCTTTTGCTTACACAATTCAGAGTCTGATGGCCCCTTGAGGAGGTTCTTTCTTTATTGAGGCTACTTAGAAACAATTTTGATATGTACTGAATAACTGAGGGCATTTTTCCCTTCTTTTTGTCTCTTATTGAGAGACTCATACCCTGTAATTATCTTTTGTTAACTTCCAGCAGTTTTTACTGTGCGCTTGAGCACAGTTTACAAGAAAATGTTGATAAAGAGGGTTCATTATTTGTGTCCATTATACTGTTGTGACACAGGAAAGCTTAATAAGAATTTATCTTCGGGGATTGTATGCTCAACTGCTACATATACCCTGTTTAACAGTGAATTTATTTTCCAACATGATGACTATTGCTGTTGAAACAGAATTCAGGGTGAGATTGATGATAAGGTGTGAAGCTGATTGCGTTATATTTAAATGTTTGCTGCCAAACTGCAATACTCCACAACTAAAGTAGAATATAATCTCGAATGACAATGTCCAATAAACTTGGGAAATGTTTGGTTTTTTGGATATAAATTAGGGGTCACTTCCCATATAGAGATTAATCTCTTGTGACGAGTAGAATAGAATCATGAGTAATAAAACTCTTTAAAAAAATTTAACCCACTATATTCTTAGAGTTTAAGGTTTGAAGTTGAGAACACGAGATACATCATTTCATTTAAACACTTTTAGATGAGAAAGGTTGGATTTGTTGAGACAATTTCAAATTGAGAAATGACTATTTTGGACAACTTATGTTTAACTCTCTTATATCATTGTGTTCTTACTCTCTCTTCCTCTCTTTTTTCTCCATTGTTTTTTATCAATAAGAGGAAAAAATGTTGTACTCACAAAATGATTATGCAAATATTATTCTTTTAAATTATAAAATGATGTCACGGTTTTAAAGATTTTAATATAAGCAGAAAGAGTAAAAAACACAGAAAATGTATTTTACTTTAACTTTTTCCCTATTCCTTGTTTGTCATGCTATAATTGATCGATTCTATGAGAGAAGTTTGATAGGAAGATCACATGATTTGGGCGTTGCAACTCAACGCTGGAAACCGGCAAAACTGCAGTGGTTCTGTGCATCAAAATATCGATTTTATCAGCATATTATTAATATTTTTGTTACTTTATAATAGTAATAATCATAATCATTCCGAGCCTTTGGCCTTTTTTTGTACCAAAAAAAAAATGTAATAATCATTCCTAAAAAAAAAGAAATATTAATAATCATGAAATTAATCAAAATGAAAAATATTTTCTAAAAATAAAAGGATTGGATAAAACACCCCTGGGATCTATCAAACATCATTTACAGGGGAAGTAAAACAATTATAGCTCTATAAAACTGACAGCAAATGAATTTTTTAGAGATTATATTCATGATACAGCTTCACTCTAATTCTTGCATTTAGAAATAGTGCAAATATAATCAAATCGCATTCTGCTCTCACTCTTTATATTATCAAATTTTTCTTCAAGTGAACAACTGAAGAAAGATATACACATGACAAAAATTAGTATATTTATTTCAGATTCAGGGAAGGCATAAACATCATACAGTACAAAAAAGGATAGAGACCGAGATTAATCCATTTATAAGTACCTTCCAGATCTTAATGAGTTTGAACATTAATATACAAAGTGGAAGATAAGGTAAGAAGGTTGAGACATGAGAACTCAAGTCTTAGAGGCATGCACGTTTAGTTTAGCTGGTACAATCATGTTTTGCATGTAAGCTGGCGTATTTCGTCAATTGCTGAGCTCATGCTAAGCAGTGCCATTTTCTTCACCTATTTTGAAAACGCAGAAAAAAGCAAGCCTTGTCAATTCTATATACAACTACAAGAATAATGTGAAATGGTAAACAATATTGTTAAAGAAATTACCTCAAGCTTGTCTACTTTTGCTTTATGGTCTTCAGGTAACCGTCTGACCTCGTCAATCAACTGGATACACTCGGCAACATTTTCAGGGGACACAAACTCCAATACCGCATGGACACAACACTGCAGATCAAGAAACAAATATTTGTTATATGTGCATTCACAAAGTTTAGAGCATATTAAAGGGCTACATAGAGCAATATTGAGATAACAATATATCCTTATTAGTGTAAACATCACTTTGCTTTCTTTCTAATTCCTGCATAAAATATAAGTACAGGTAGCTAAATATATTCATGATAAATCATTTGCTAAAGGAACTTTAGAAATGTAAAAACAAATTCTGTTTTTTCAAACTAACTAGAGAGAGAAAGTTTTCATCTTAAAGCACAAGACCTTGGAATTTCTTATCTGGTACGGACAACCAGCAGGAATGATGACAGCTTCTCCAACATGTTGCTGGAAAGTCCATGGTTCAATCTCTGGTAATAGTGACAGGTGAGTTAATCAAGTTATATAGGATTTTATGTTGTAATAGATGATCAAACAAATAGAAGAACAAGTACTTACTAAACTCCTCCTTCAGTCTCATTTTGTGAATATGGTCAAGAAAAATGCTCTGATCTAGAATTGGATGAACCATCTGCAGACAAGAAAATATCAGTAATCAACAACTCCAAAATTCTTCCAAGGAATTGTCTGACATTGAACTTGCCTTCTTGTGAGAGTCATGAGTATTAGTAAGTTCATCGTAGTGTCTTTTAATGTATTCTACGAGCTTTGGTACATCTTGTCTTCGAAAGACATCCCACTGGGCACCTGAATGCTCAGTGAACTTTTTCTTATAACAGTTAGAGCTTTCAGCGGGACTTCTAGGTGACAAATTAGTGGTAGGAACAGTCCCATGAAGAGAGGGTTCAGAATCAGAAACGATATTGCGTTCTCCGGCCTGGGAAATATTGTTGTATATGCTCTGAGTAGAAGCTATTTTAGCTCCAGTTGAGGAGATGCAAGATGTTCTATCGACTCTCCTGAAAAACTCGATTCCTTCTTTCCCCATACTTGGAAAACCCTTCTGTACCGTTTCTTCAGCATGTGATAATGCCATCCCTTTCACTTCCCGTTCAGGTAACAGCTCAGTAGCAACAGACTCCACTTGACACAGAGCTTTGTGCTTCTTCAACAATTTCCTTATTTTTGCAAGTTGTTCTGTAGAGAGAGGGACATCCGCAGAATGTGTCATAATATTAACCTGGAATCACAGACACAAAATAGCATTGATTATCTACAGAAAACTTATTTTAAAACTAACAAAGAGAGCACTGATATATGAGAGTTAGGAAATCAGTAGCCACCTGTAATTCGATGTGTGGGTCACTGACACAGGCCAATTTTAAATGCTTATTATAAAGCTAGAACAAATAAAATGATCACGAGTTGCACAAAGGAAATGACTAGGTTTTTATTTCGGTATCAACTTTTCAACGTTTTTTCACACTATTCGCTGCAAATATATTTTCTAGTTATGAATCAGAAATAGAACCAATAGGCGATGCTTGGTTACAATTTCCAAATTCATTTTTATATATTAGGATTTGGACACCTACAAGAGTATTTTTTTTTTTTTATATAAAGACAATCGTAAGCGTATGAGATGGGGTTCTAACTTTTATTGACAACAAATTTCATATTTTCACCTTCGGATCTCAAACAAGTACAGTATTGCAAACAATCTTCAGGACAGGCAAATACTCCATGAGGATGCTTATTCTTTCAGAAGACGTGATCCACATTAAGTTATCATGATATGATATATGCACAAATACAATTTCTCACCGTCGCAAATATCAAAAGAAATATTTTAATCCATTATAGTTGAAATCACTTTAATATGATATAGTTTAAATTCTGAAAATAAAGTCTTAAATGCAGGGCAGTATTACTCTAGATGTATTTAAGAAGAGATGAACAGTAATATAACAAGGACACGCACCACATCGTATGAGTCACAACAGAGTTTTGTCACAGAATCAGCTTCTGTGTCAGCACAGCCATACGAAATATAGACATATGGCCCAATGTCATGTTTCGCACTCCTGTCTGGCAAATTTGCAGCTAAATTCAGAAGACCAGACACAGGATTCATGTATTCTTGAACAGGTAGAGCATCAATTACTTCAGAAAAATGAGCTGGAAACTGCTCTTTGAATACTTGGGAAGACAGCCATCCCTTCAGTTTCAGCATCTCATGCCAAGTGTTTCTCTGAGGACGACATTTGAGAGACCCGGTAAAATACTGCCTAATGTTTATTTCCACCTGCCAATAAAAAACGCACTTAACAATAGCATTTAGGTTCGATGGCAACCCTAGTATGGCCATAATCAAAAGGAACAACTAAATGCACTAAATCTTAGTATATATTTATAATAAACAAATATTTTGAATAGAATATATATTATTATACGATAGTGTTAACCTTTTTTGGGTCAAATAGAAGTATCAGATTAAGAAATCACTTTAAAAGAAGTTTGACGTATGATTGGTTGATATACTAACCTCACACCAATCCAAACAGGATTCAAGTAACTCTTTATTATTCTCATACTTTGTAATGCTCTGCTCAAGATAAGTACAGAACATGAACAGTGGATTCCAACTGAGGTTTGATGTACTTTGGAGCACATCTTGAACCACTATAGGCTGGCCTTTTCCCCAGTGTTTCTGAAAGTGCTCAAAGTTATGGCCACTGATGTCCAAAACTGTAGGACAAAACAAGCAATTATCTGATGAATCTCCTCTCTCAGCAGCTTTCTGCAACTGATTATATCGGTCAGTATTGAGGTCGGTGTCAAAACACAGTGAGCAGCTTGAACTTTTATCCGAAGTTTCAGGAAAGTCATAGCTACAAACAATTTCTTCTGCTTTTACTTCCATCTCTCTGAGTAAAGTCGAGGGAAAAATGCATAATAAATCAAGAAGGCCTGTACCACATCCACCGAGCTCCGTAGGAGGGCATGATACTTTTTCAATATCATTACAATCTGTCCTCTCGGGCAACGTTGAAGTAGCAGTTAAATCAAGCATGTCTGTACCTCGTCCACCAAGCTCCGTAGGAGGGCACGATACTTTTTCGATATCATTACAATTTGTCCTCTCGGGCAATGTTGAAGTAGCAGTTAAATCAAGCAGGTCTGTATCTCGTCCACCAAGCTCCGTAGGAGGGCATGATACTTTTTCAATATCATTACAATTTGTCCTCTCGGGCAATGTTGAAGTAGCAGTTAAATCAAGCAGACCTGTACTACATTCACCAAGCTCCGTAGGTGGGCATGATACTTTTTCACTATCATTACAATTGGTCATCTCGGACAATGTTGAAGTAGCAGTTAAATCAAGCAGACCTGTACTACATTCACCAAGCTCCGTAGGTGGGCATGATACTTTTTCACTATCATTACAATTGGTCATCTCGGACAATGTTGAAGTAGCAGTTAAATCAAGCAGACCTGTATCTCGTCCATCAAGCTCCATAGGAGGGGATGATACTTTTTTGCTATCATTACAATTTGTCATCTCGGGCAACGTTGAAGTAGTAGTTAAATCAAGCAGACCTATATCTCGTCCACCAAGCTCCGTAGGAGGGCATGATACTTTTTTGCTATCATTACAATTTGTCCTCTCGGGCAATGTTGAAGTAGTAGTTAAATCAAGCAGGCCTGTACCACATCCACCAAGCTCCATAGGAGGGCATGATACTTTTTGAACATCATTACAACTTGTCCTCTCGGGCAATGTTGAAGTAGCAGTTAAATCAAATAGGCCTGTACCACATCCACCAACCTCCGTAGGACGGCATGATGCTTTTTCAATATCATTACAATTTGTCCTCTGGGGCAATGTTGAAGTTGCAGTTAAATTGCCACAACAAATGTCCTTCTGATCCAAAATACGGTGCTCACTGTCCACACAAGCTTTCATTTGATCACGTAGCTTCAAGAAAGATGAGTTAATTTCTCCAGAAGTTCTTTGACATAGTTTCTCACAACATCTTAAGCATAGGCTATACGAACAACTATCACAGCTTCTATGGAGATCCAAGACAGGTGTTTTGCAGTGATTGCTGAGATCAGAACACATTAGTTAACAAGCAGATTGACATTTTTTTAATAGCATCTAAAGACTAGAGCTTACCAGTAAATATTTTCACTGTAACCAAATTCAACCTGCTTGATTTGAATATCAGAAATACTTTTCCCTGTTACACAACATGACATCTAAGATACATTTGTAACGAACAAAAGCTGCCTCGGAAAACATCGATGTTAAAAGAATGAATGAAAATTACTACCTTTAATTTTTGCTTCTGTTTCTAGCTCAGTGTCTCGGTTTTCACTAATTCGCTTTAGTACTGGTAGGAGCATGCAGATCAAATAATGAAAATGGAGTATTCTATCAACTCTACTTTTGCTAGACAAATAGGCCTGAAACAACAGGGCAAAAACTGAGGTATCAGAATATGCTATCAACGAAACATTGTTCAAGTAGAAAAGCACGCATGTTTGATGCCAGACCTTACTTTCACTGTCCTTACTTTCACTGCCATTACTTTCACTTGCCAAGCAGACCTTACAAGTGCAAGTCCGTTGACAAACTGGGCACGCCTTCTTAACTTCTTTTCTAGTGTCAAGATACCTATTTGTGTCAAAAAGTTTTGAATAACTTTTCGTGTTTTAATTCTCAATTCAAGAGCAATGGACCACATAAATCACATTTATAAATTTTATCTTAGCACAAATCATCATTGATCCATCTGGTATTACTATTTCTGCAAATTACGAAGAGAATAAAAGATAATGATTCACTAGCAAGGTTTTCTGTTTTCATTTTTAAATTTCATGATTTTCTTCTTAACTTCTGTCGACAAAGATAATCACGCCACACATCTCTCTTATGAAAATCAAAAGGAGCCTAACCTCTAACTATGTTTTTACCATATGAAATTGTGCTTTTTAAAAATCAAGTTTCTGCATTGCCCCAAAAGAATAACAGAGCACATACATCCTTATAGAATCAAAATCAGCAAGCTTTCAACTAGAGCTAAATAGCCTACAACGCATGATGAAATTCCAACAAAGTAACAAATTCAGCATAACATAAAACTTCAAAACAAGTGTAAACATCTACATAGAGACAAAACACAGTAAATGAATGTAAGAATAACAAACCGATCTCTTATACAATCAAAGCAGAAAAACTCCTTGTGACAGCTCGAACACTGGACAAGATTCAAAGAATCACTTCTCTGGCATGAGTGACACTTCCTCTTAGTGTTCCCCTTCTTCAAGCTTGGTCCATAAGGCACAACCTAAACAAAAGAGTTATCTCAGAAGAGACAAAAAAACACACAAAATTGATAGATATAAACAACAGAAGCAATTCACCTGCAACTTTCCAAGAGCAACCCTATCAATATTCTTGGACCGGAAGTAATGCGGCGTTACAGCTACAATCTTATGATCACCAACTTTCATATCACAATGAGTCCCCACATTTTTATAATCACCCGGCGTCGAAGCCGGTGATATCTCCATTACTCCATTTGGTAATTCTCTCCTCAACTCACCTTCCTTAAAATCATGCAATTCCACTTCTTCTTTAATCACCTTTTTCTTCATCTTCTTTTTCTTATTCTTCTTCTTATTGGTATTGTTTCTTTTCCTCTTCTCAACTTCTCTCTCCAAAACCATTCTTATAAGATCCAATTGTGTATCACATTGCTTCAATGTCTTCTTCCTTGCAGGAACAGAACCAGAAGGTGAATCTGTCAACGATTCAGAACTCTCTGCAAGCTTCACTTTCTTCTTCTTAGTTTTTCTCAGCTCCATTTTGAACTCTTTTTCTACCCTAACTGTTTCTTCCACATTGTCAACACCAACAGCAGTTTCTTGTTCTTGTTCCTCTTCCTTGTTCTTACGCTTTCTCTGAAGCTTCAAAGACTCTGGTACCTTTTCTCTATATTGACGATGCTTCCCTTGTAGATAATGAATCTCACACAATTTCAGATTATCCATCACTCTCCTCTTACACCGCCATTGCTTCCCGTCGGTTCTTCCGCACCGGAGTTCATCCGGTAGAAGCTCCTCGTTCGCCGATGAAGATTTTCTCGCCATTGAAAATTGAGATTTTCTCGGGAAAATTTAGATGAGGAAAGTGAAAATAAAAATTAAAAAACCTAAATGAAAAACAGACAGAGAAACTGTGTTTTTCTGCACATGTAGCAGAAAAGGAGTGTTTTATTTATGGTAAATCTGGCGTGGCATGTTTTCGTAATTATTATCAAATGTTGTGTCCTATTTGAAACAAGTAGGATCATTGAATATCAGTTAAGTTCAATCAATCAGTACTGTACAAGTAGGAACATTGATTATCGAAGACATGATAAAGCGTTGTCTGTCAAAAGCAGCTTATGAATTTTCTTTTTATGTGTTTCATTATAGTACATGTTGATGTGGTTGATCTACCCTAAACAAATTGTTAAATGTTTTATTTATAATTCTGGTGTATAGAAAAAATTTAATTAGAAAAGAGAATTCTACTTGTCAGTCCGATATAATTCTCGTAAAGATTAATCACGTTTAAACAAAGGTTGACGTATAACGAATTTAAGAAAATAAAGTTTTTTTTTTAAATTAGTGTTGGTTAATGAAGTTAACAATGTGATATGTTTTAGTTTGGTTTGTTTGCCTTTGATGTATCTAGAAAGCTATATGTGTGCGCTATCATTTTGTTCATTTATGCTCTTAAAATGTTATGATAGGCTAATTAAGTGCAATCTCATAAGATATAGAGGTCTACTATGCAAGACTAATTTGGAGCATGCTATATATAATGTTTTGTATTTGTGTTATACTAATGTTTTGGAAATTACTTTCTTGAAAGAAGGAATTTTCTTTCTTGAAAGCTAGAAGTAATTTGACATTCAACTTTTTTTTCTTTGAATTTTTCAGTTTGGACTAGCCACAGAATTTAGAAATGAGAAGTGAAGCAAGTATTTACTACATCCACACCCCCCTGCTTCTAGATTAGCTGAGTTTTTCCTATGATGATTTGTTCTATGTTTGGTATCACAGTGGATATGTCAAAATCACGGTAACCTGCCGTAATTTTCTAAAAGTTACACACTATAGCTTCTGCAAAAACATATGGTGGATCGCTGTGATTTTGGTATACCCACCGTGATACCAAACGCACACTTGGTGGTGTAAATAGAGATCTGACTGCTTCTGGGCTGTAAAATTGTTATTCTTTGATGAAGCCCAGTTTTGTTGCCTCAAGTGGAGGCCCTATACAGCATGAGTGTTATCTCATTGCTAAGCATATATATCTGGTGCATATATTAAAACAAACTACTGGAATATTTGCATTTCAGTTGTGTTCTAAAAATATGAAATTGCTTCAATTGTTTGTTTCAATTGTACAGTTTATATTAACTAAACTTCTAAATGTTTTTGGAAATCAGAGTCATTCTTTTTGTACAAGGAAAAGCAATGAGTCATGTTGCTCCAAGATAGAATTTTCGTAAATAATTTTGTGGTTGCCACATTAAAGATGGAAACTTACCAAAAGCAAAAACCAACTCCTTTTATTACAATTTACAGATATCATCCTAGAATTTGAAAGTAAGCTCTCATATGTGATATGCCTAAGCTCTTTTCCTTTTTCATTTTTTTCCTAAGAAGTTGAAGCCATGTAGCTGAGTTCAAATGATAGAGATACACCTTGCTTTCTTTCTTATATTGAAAGGGCAATTGTTGTATAAGAACTATGAATTTTTTACATTAATTGATGAATCATTAAATCTTATATATTGATCATGCCTAAATTTAATACTCAATTGATTAGGTTACAAAGTCCCTGGTGACATGAGTGTTAAGTACAAGAGTTGAGAAGATTTCTCAATCTTATAATAAAAATTCTCATCAAAGGTGAGAATCGGAGTAACCTACAATAAATAATAAGAGATAAATTTTATACATTGAATTCACTATTTATTCTTTACTTTTAACATTAAAGTTTGAACTCACTTCACACTCAATTATCGTAGTGTTTATTGTTTATGTACTAACACTTCACACTTCATAATGTAACCTCAAGATCAATCTTTAGTTGATTCATTCTAATGATAAATTCAGTCCAATCCAATAAATACATAATTGTGAAAGATTAAGAATACCACAAAGAACATCAACCCGAACTATACCTACCTTTAATTGTTAAGTACCGTCTCTACCTAACTTATTTGTTTTAGATCCAAATATAAATCTTTTAATATTAATATCAAGTATCAATCGATATTAATAATTTCTTCAATTTGCCGACCAGCATAATAATAATAATAACCAACAAAAAAGATGATGTTATCAATTAGAACAACCATTTATAGCCACACTTTTTATTTGAAAGGATAGCTGGACATTCTTGGCAACTACAAGAAACTGAAATCCCAGTATCCCATTCGTTGAATTTTTTTATTTTATCTTTATATTCTAAAAAAAGTAATGTATTTTATATTTTAAACTCCTTTCTGTCCTTTTCTCCTAACCAGAAATACCTTTCGCTGATACTAAAAAGAAGAGTGTCAAAGCAAATGATTGTATTAAAATGATTAATGGGTTTTGCTATAAAAAAAACGAATCTTTCGAGAGAACCTGAATTTGATTTATATGAGAAATGATTCTTGATCATCTTAACTGGCCGATTTTCGGATTAATAGAGCCGCCTCACCTGAAAACTAAAGGTTAATATAAAAAAATAAAAGATAAAATTTTAGCATGAAATAAATTGTATATTTGGAAGTAAACAGCACATAAAGTGATGAAATCTACGTATTCAATTGGAGAATGAATATCAAAATAACTAATGAAAAGAGAGTTTTATACACTCTTCTACTAAAAAGAAGGTTTAATTAATGATTTGGTTCCTTAAGTTATTTGTTGGTTACATTTTGGTCCCATAAGTTATTAACGTTACAATTTGGTCCCTTAAGTTAGTATATGTTAGTCAAATAAATCCTCACTATCAGTCTTTTGTCAAAACGTTAAATAGGCACATGTGAACGGTGACGTGACAACTTGTAATGTGTATCCACTTTAGACATTGGGTTAACGGTTTTGACGGTGGAGATTTATTTGGTTGACAGAAGATGACTTAAAGGGACCAAATTGTAACGTTAATAACTTATGGGACTAACCAGAAGTCCCATAAGTTAGAGGAACGCATTTTAAAGTCTCAAGTCAACGTCATCAGGTTGTCTCAAGTGAGTTGTATGACAAATGTTTTTAAATTTATCAAATTAGGTGATTATTATGAAATTAATTAAAAACAATATCGTATGAGATTAAAGATGAAGGAGAGAAAGACGAAAAGAGTATTGCAATATAGACCTTAAAATAGCATTCACAACTATACACGAATCATATTTATAGGACATTAATCTTGTAAGTTACAATTATTCATGTATAGACAGACGAGGTTACCTCTTAAGCATAGGGTGTGCTCCTTCTGTTGGTGATTAAACTCGCCTCATTTGGTCGTATGTTCATTCTCCAAATGGCGGAAGTGTGCCTGCTAAAGACATTTTGATGTCCAAATAGCTACGTGAGATATGTAATATACGGTCATACTCGGGGTGGGTGGGTGTGTGAGTGTGTGCGTGTGTGTATTTATGGTGACGTATTTGACGTTAAGCTCCTTGGTTGTTGCTGCTTTTTCTTTTGCAATTTGGTGTGGTTAGTTACGAGGTTTATTCATACGTTTAGAGTAACTAAACCTAGATATGTGGGGACAACTATCTGATTTAAATGACCTAATAATTATCTAGAAGGTGGTTGATGCTTATGGTGGTCGAGCACATCGGCGCTCTGTTTGTTTTTGAGATAGGAGCGAGGTTGCTCATGAGGTGACGTGGAAGATCCTTATCATGTGATGAATGTTGTTTCGGCCGTGATGTCTCATGTGGTGGTGGTGTGGTGTAGGAGGTAAAATCCTATATTGCATCATGCCATAAGATGACATGATCACCTCAATGGGCTTGGGTTAGATTCCTTTACTAGACATGCATGTCATCTTCTTAATGAACTTTTGATATTGGATGATCCAAATGATAATTGGGTCAGGTCTTTTAGGCACGTACCATTAGACAAACATATCAATGGTTTAACATAATCTATCACTAACCTAAGCATTAAGAGAACTAACTTGGGTGGAGGTAGGAAAATGTAACGCCCATACTAAATTGTCTAGAATATTTAGACAGGTGTTAAGTATATAATACTGGATACATTAAAATTAGAGTAGAATTTTCGTTCGAATGAATACAAACATCATTACAAGTTCGTACATCTGATAAATTTAACATTTGTCAAATACATATTGAATACATAGGAAATTATCTAAACCGGTACGAGTGTGTTTGTGAAGGTAACTCATCCGTCTTTCTTTTATTGCTCCTTGCCACGAACAACCTGCTCTTCTAAAATAAATAAAGGGATTGTGATGAGACATGATGTCTCAATGAGTTCCACCTATCCTGGGCAATCTCGAAAACCTATGATCGTCATATGTCTGTACATGTACCTAATTTAGGAATTTATGTTCTATTATGCATAACTTAGCGATCAGGGGAAATGTATGATCGCTAACTACATAGTATCATAATTATGGCCATAATCATATTAATGTCACAATTTCATAATTAGGTTAGATAGTTAGTGTTGAACAAACAATTATTATCTGAGTTCATTTTATGGAATGGACCTGAGTGGAGTAACTCTGAATACATTCGCTCTGATAACCAGCTAAATTCCATATATGAGGGCTAGAACCGGACCCCCTCTTGTCGTCATGAAGGTAGAAAGAATGGTTGTATGTTTAGTTTAATTATGAGAATATGATATAGTCTTCCTCCCAAGAAGAAACATAAAAACTTTTGACGATTTCATAGTTGAACTTTCATCCCTAATGAATCAAAGAGGTTGTTCAATTATGGATCTTATTAGTTGATAGGGCTTTTAATATAAAAGGAAGTGGTGCTAGAGTGGTATTAGTGAAGTAGATAAAATAGTCACAAGGAAGGGGGGTTTGAATTGTGACCCTTTAAAAATTATTCTGTAACTTAAAAAGTAATTCTCAAGTATAAACTTGGAATGATTAAGTTAGTACCAGACTTCAGAACGTTTTGATGTCTGAGAGTGTAAAAAACAATTTAACAAAGTAAATGTGTTTGTGTGTGTTTTGTGTTTGCAGTAAGTAAAGAGTGAAGGGAAGAGAAAGAACAC
>Ga0228711_1005621_pt1 | contig 19028 bp, 6 predicted proteins | sample MedpolnodulmetaG_2_FD_177996 | JGI IMG/M metagenome (GOLD analysis project Ga0228711, IMG submission 177996) | Root nodule microbial communities from Medicago polymorpha collected in Santa Monica, California, United States - brown nodules | ecosystem: Host-associated > Plants > Roots > Nodule...
TTGTTGTGATAGCTAGCTACTCTATTTATAGTTTACAATGACTTAAGCCCTAAGAAATATAACACTAGAATGTTCCACAAGAAACCACGAGCTTTTAGGTCAGAAGTAAACTAATAGGTAGCTTGTCTAGGAAGCAAAAAGCAGCAAAAGTGATCCTGAAGGCTGGCACGGCCGTGTGGCTGGTGGCACAGGCCGTGCCAAGTCTCTGACTTGGGGGATGTTATATTTTTGCACCGAATCTTCGTATTTTCAACCTGAATCAGCTCTAAATCCCTTTCTTTTGCTCCAAGACTCAATCTTTAGAATATTTGTTCCTGAAATTAAATAACTTGCAATTGAAGTAAAATAATTCTAAAAAGGAAATAAACTTAAATAAAATAAACTCGAATATAAATAAAACGGACTCAAATATTATATTAAAAACACTAATTATTGACTTATCACCCCTCGCATATCATGAGGACCTGTGGGGACGAAGACGAGGGAAAAAGTCTTCTCGAAGAGTATAATATGGACGAGCGACATGTTAGATGGCGGGGAGTACCCTTTGCTCTTAGTTTGCTCAGTTGACATCTTCAGTTATGAGAATCAACCGCTTATGATCTAATTTGCATTTTATTTTGAAACTTTTAATACCGCTATTTTTTATATATAAAAAAATCATCAAAAGGGAGTATCTGTACTATTTTTTTTCATGAACTTAGTTAAATTCATTTTCCGCTAATTTATACTTCAAGCCCTTTAAATTAGTTTTGGTCTCACTTTGGTCGTTTAAGCATGTTTTGTTTCATTTTGGTTCTTTAACTTAAGTTTCCGTTTGGTTTCTTAAGTTTTTTTTCTTTTAATTCTGATCGTTTAAGTTATGAACGGTTAAAACTTTGATCTTAGATATTTTGGTCCCTTGCTATGATGGAAACAGTGTCTAAATTTTGTAAAGTATCAAAGTACTACTACATATGAAAAAAAAATTACAAATTCTCTAGTATTTGTAATTTAAGGGACCAAAATTAAATGAAAAAAAAAAATGAGACCAAAGTGAAATCTAAAATTAACATAATTTGACCTTCATTTTACTGTATCAATTTTTCAAAAGGTATGAAAGTAAAAAGAAGATCAAGTACTCAGCAAGCATAGAGACATGAAAAGCAGACTTCTTTTTCTGGGAAAAGTGAATCAGAAGAAGCTAGGTTGCAAGAGATTGTCGACCAAACAAACCTACTTTATTGTCTGCTTTTTCTGACATACATTACACCATATGGTACGCTTCTGTTAATAATAGAACATTCTGTGTCTTCCCATTGCACATAATCTGCATAATGTGAATTCAGCATTTTCAGAGTCAAACATGCATGCTTCCTTCATCCAACTTCGTTTAATCACTATCATCATCATTCACAATAGTACTACTACATATAAACGTTTAATTATTATAAAGCAATTATCTCCATAGTCAAAAACTACTAAGAATGAAGAAAAATGTGAATAGTAAAATTGAGTACTCCTATATTCTAAAGATAGGCAGCTGCTTTTTCTACGGCTATGGCTAAAGACAATGCAAATAATGAAACAAGAAAGCAGCATGCAAGCTATTTGCAGAGTTTGTTTGTGATGTATGGAAAATAGGAGTCAACAAACATTTATGGCACATAAGAAAGAAAAGAAAAAAAATAAGATAATGGAATCTCAAGTCAAAACATTTCTAAGGCTAAAGCCCAACATTTCATTTGTTTTGTATATGGATATTTATTTAATTAATTTCTTAGGCATGTTCAAAGAGATTGATTTTTTTTTTTAACAAACTAAATTAACCCAACTAGTTTTGGATATGAATATCTATTTAATTAATTTTTAAGGCATGCTAAAAGAGATTGATTTTAAAAATTAAAAAAAACTAAATTAGTACATTTAAATTGACACAGCAGAAAATCAAACCTTAAACATTGAGAAGAAACACACTCAAAAATCTCAAGTCAATACCACCAAACAACCCAAGTTGGTTAAAAGGAGATTGATTTAAAAACATGTTTTAGCATTTTCCATGTATTTTCAAGGTATGCTTAATCTTGCCAAAAAAATTAATCATGCTTGATATAGTGTATATATAAAAGGTTAAACTGCACTTTTCGACCCCTAAGTTTCAAAATGTTGTGAGTTTGGTCCCCTATTAAAAAATTACAATTTTGGCCCCTTTCCTCCCAAAATTGCTGAGAAGACGTCACGTGTCCCAAAAAGGGGCCAAAATCGCAACTTTTTTAGAAGATAAGGGGTCAAAAGATCATATTTCCTTTATGTTAGGGGTCAAAAGAGCATATTTCCCTAAACATGGGGTCACTTTTGTCATTTTTTTCATAGGAGACCCAAATCGCAACTTTTAAAAACTTAAGGATGAAAAATGCACTTTAGCTTATATAAAATGATGGAGTAGTTCTTTTTGGATAAAATCTAAACCAAACGATAACAATTTTAGTATAGGAAATTTTCAAAAAATAAATAAATTACTCCATTATAGTCAGACCATAAAAAACAGTTGTAGTGTAGAGGTAGGAATAGATGGGATGTAATGGTTAATTATGTAATGTTGAGTTAAAGTAGTGACAAAGTGGCAGTTGGTGTTGAAGGGCAGTCAAGGCGTGGCCATAATTCTTCAATCAACCGCAAGCATGCCTGCTTACTTTCCTGATTCAGGCGGCGGAACCGTACTCACGTAGTCGCACTTTTTGTCCTTTCTGTTTGTTCTTTCTTCATTGGTTTCTTAGGTAGGTAAGTACATAGGAAATCACACATGTTTTCTTTCCTCTTTCAAATCTTTTCTCTATCAAAATACGTCCCAAATAGGGGACTTTTCTCAACTTTCTTTATCTTTTTTATTTTTGGGTTTTTCTTTACAAAATATTTTTGGGTTGTTATCAACTTTTGAGTTCAACTTGTGAGTGCTGGAATTTTGTTCATCCCACTTCAAAAATTACTTTTAACACCGTGAAAATATTATATTGTCCCTAACGATAGTTAACAGTTGTTTGTCCAAATGATAGTTAATTGTCGCTCATTAAGTGTTATGTTGCGTTCTTGTTTTATAGAGAGATGTTTCTCTATCAATTGAAACATGTTAGTTTCCAGGATAGTAATATTTATTTAGTTAAGATTCATCATCATTACATATAACGTCTCATCTTCTTACAACTAGGTTTTTCCTCATCATTGTCATTAACTCTCCCGTACTTATTCTTCTCATTAAATCGACTCTATATTTCTTATTACCTCACTCTCACATCCGTCGTCCTTTATACATTGACCATCCCTCTAACCTTAACTTCATTATAATTTAAAGTTATTACCTCACCTTATCATTACTTTCGACGTCATCCACTTTCCTCACTAAAACTCAATTATAACTTAAGGTTTTATTCTCTCGATACCGGTCGTTATAATTATCATCAAACTTTATAACTATTACCTCTTATCTTCCACTGATCGTACCTGATCAAAAGGTGGCTGTCGGTGCTAGGTTGAATGCGGTGGTTCACGGTGGTAGTTTGTACTTCTGGTGAGCGCTGGACCGAATACGGGTGTGTACCTGCAGACACTCCGACGCTCAAGTCAGTAAAGTTCAGAATGGGGGGTTTGAGAGTGGGAGAGATTCTACCTAGGAGGCTGTGATGAGCCTCCTATTTATAGAGGTGGGGGAATGCAGAGCCGTTGTGAGGCACACGTGTCCATATTTTGTATTTTGAGTTTTAATATGTAGTTTAAATTTAATTTTTTATTAAAGTATCCCAGCCTCAGCGTATCTTGAATTCTTAAAAATTTCCGTATCAATGTCGTATCGTATCTTGTATCTAGACTTCATAGGTTGTTGGTGAATAGTGTGCATGACCCATTGCACGTGGGTAAAGTCAAACCAAAGAAATTTTCTTCAAGCAAATTGCAATGCTAGTTGTCTTTGGTAATAAATGCATGCTGCATTTTTCCATTCAATAGCCAAACAGTGTTATAGTCTTTCGTGCATAGGCTAATAGTTTTGTAGGAAGCTTGAAAATAAACATATGGTACAAGTTTTACACTATAAGAGCATGACTTTTGGTGTGAAAAGAGTGTATAGATTTATAACTCCCACGGTTAATTACCTCTATAAATAGAGGTGCATTTGAAGGAAGAATCATCATAAGCAAAAACACAATAATACAAGTAAAGTGAGTAAATTACATCATTAGAGTTAAAAAACTCAATGAGAGAATTTTAGAGAAAATTCTTGGGTGTAATTGGGTTGCAGGTAGAGAGAGATTTTGAGTGTTTATAAACATATATATTTTCCCTTTTATTCAATGTTGGTGATTTTCAAAATATTGGAATCACTTTAGAGCCAAAAGTTGTAACTCTTCACCAAGAGTTGTAACTCTTCATGGCAATTATTCATATACATTGGAACCTTTGGTAAATGGGTGTTTAATGAACATTAACATTGGTTCAAGTGTATATGACTACAACCTTTGACAAAGGGGTGCTTAATGAACCTTAACATTGATTCAAGTGTATATGATCATAACCTTTGACAAAAGGGTGCTTAATGAACCATAACATTGATTCAAGTTAAAGGGATACTTTCTCTCATGTGAAGGGTCATATAATGCACTATAAATGCTTGGCATTTGGGCATTAAATTACACACACACATAAACAAGAATTTTGTTGCATTAACAATATAATTCTCCATCATTCCCTTACTCTAAATCATCTCTCAATTCTCTAATGTATGAATGAATTGCTGGAACCATAAATCTGTAAAATACTGTTATGAGATATACTTGGTGTGGTTGTGCAATACACACAAGGAACTCATAGTATCCTGAAGGAGATTCACCGGTCATTCCTATTGCATCCAATATACAGTTATTGGTGGGGGCGAATCAAACCTAAAGGTTAGTGTGGCAATACCATGCGCTTTGAGTTTTACATGCATAACCATTAAACTTTTCAGGTTTCAAGTGCAACAGTCTCTTCCTAACAATCAAGATATATAACATTAAAGAGATCTGCAGCAATCTGGAGAGTAGCATTATTGACCAAATTTCGTTAACAATTTTGTGTGTGCTATTATTCCGCATTTATTTCACTTCCACTTAATCTGACTATGGAGAAATTTTACGTAATTTCCTAACAATAGTACATCTCTAGTGCTTAAAAAAATGTGCAAGAGATGCAACAACAAACTATATTCTTTTTAAGGTCTTTATGTCAGCCAAAGACTCTCCTCGTGAAAACAATTCATCTTCAAACTATAATTAAATAGGAAAATTATATACTCCTTCTGTCCCTATATTTAAGCTTCCATTTGACTTTATTTTTGTGCCTAAATGTAAACCCATTTTCAAATTACTAGATACATTTATTATTTTTTCCTAAACATACCCCTAATTAATACTACTAACTTGCCTTGAAATATGAAAAGTCAAATTTAATACACATACAAACAAAAGACAATTTGGTAATATTAACACACAAAATAGACACATACACAAACAATTTTTCTTAAGAAATATGAAAAAAAGCAAAGAGGGCTAACATATAGGAACGGAGAGAGTAATATATTAAGATACAAAGGCGAGAAGGTAAGTGAATAACTTTTTGTTTGATCTTTATGCAGAATAACTAAAGCAATAAATATAGATTAAACAGTAAATACACATCTAAAAATAATTAAGAATAATTGGTCAAACATTAGTGCCTAACTTTGAGTTAGAAAGGATGCAATAAAATAAATTAATTAACAAAACAACGTTACAAATCTCAATATAAATACACCATCATAAAACAAATTAAACTACAACAAATAAGTCTCAAAATAAATCAACAACCATAAAACAAGTCTGAAAAAAACAGATAACAAAACATAATTAAATTAGTCAACTAGACAAGTCTCAAGTCAACCATCATCCTACATCATGATCATATGATGCTTTTGTTATTGTTGTAAAAGTTGGCTCACAGTTTCCAACATCCCTCTCTTCATCATCTCCTACTACATCTACATATCAAAATCAAAGTGGAAATAATTAAACAAACACTTGTAAATAAAATCATTTAGAATATTTGGGACAATTTGCATCACATGCACTTATTTGGGACAAACGAAAAGGAACGCTACGGCATTGACGAAGTCTTTTATTTTCTCACCTGTATTCTTGCTGGCACAGCCTGGAATTAATTCACCGATCTATCTATATAATCTCTATACACTCACAGTTTGTATATGCACTAATTAACTAACATGATGAAGTTATATCAATTTGAATTGCTCTTATTCCTTCTCCTTATTATTGTCAATACAACCCTTTCGATAGGATTTCCTTCTAAAATATTCTCTTCTCTGCCCAAACTCCTCAAACCAATAGGGAAGAAGATTAGAGGCGAAGCTGTTGACTCTGAATTCAAGAAGACATTCGACAATATTCCACAATCTCCTCCTACTCCAGAACAATCAGCCATAGTGATTCAAGGACTAAATCAAATCAAACAATATTTGTACGATTTCGGCTACCTCCAACAACCTCGCCCATTCAATAACGTTCTTGACCAACAAACAATCTCAGCCATTAAGACCTACCAACAAAGTTTCAATCTTCAAGTTACTAATGAAAACCTAAACACCGAGACCTCACAACAAATGTTGTTACCACGATGTGGTGTTCCTGATATGAATTTCGAGTACAGCTCCACCAATGATATATCGTTTCCGAAAGGAAACAAGTGGTTTCCTAAGGAAAAAGAATATCTTACCTATGCTTTTGCTCCGGAGAGCATAATCCCACTTGACATGACCAACGTGTTTAGAAATGCCTTCACACAATGGTCACAGACCACTAGGGTCCTAAATTTCAATGAGACGACATCATACCATGATGCTGACATTAAGATTGGATTCTACAACATGGATTACAGTGATGGTGTTGATGATGTTGTTGTGGGTGACACAATTATCAGACTTGATTCGAATGTGAATTCAGGTGTGATACGTCTGGACGCTTCAAAGCACTGGATGTTGCCAACTGACAACTACATGTGGTCATGGAAGAATGGAGAATTTGATTTGGAGACGGCGGCGATGCATCAGATAGGTCATCTGCTAGGACTTGATCACTCTTATGATAAGGAGTCTATTATGTACCCAGCCATACTGCCATTGCAACAAAGGAAGCTGCGAATAACAGATTCAGATAACCAAGCCATACAACAACTCTATAGTGTTAGTGGGTCCTCCAAACTTTTCGGGTCTTGTTCTCGCCTCTTTACCTCTTTGTCCATTGGACTTGCTTTTGTGGTTATGTTCAACTAGTATCTTCAATCAGGGTAGTACTTGTGTAATATTGTGATGCTGATGTCATGTGATATTGATCAACCACAGTATAATAAATGGTTCTTCTTTCTCTTTCATAAGTATTTTTTGCTTTTTGTTATTTTTTTAAGTGAAGTATGACACATGACATACTGTGGTTTGCCAATATCACATGACATTGACACCACAATGTCACACAAGTGGTTTCCCTTCAATTATAGAGGTTTACCCTTCTAACTTTTGAAATTGCTCAAAAGCCACCTCTAACGGCAGCTAATTGTCGTTCGGCTTTTTCAGGGGGCAGTTAAGTGTTAAGAACTTTTTAAAGCGGTTCAATCAATTTTTAAGTCGATTTAACCGATTTTAAAAGTGTCCAATGACAGTTAACCATCGTTGGGATAGTTTTCGAGCAATTTCAGACTTGAGAAGAGTAATTTCCTAGATCATATCCTTTAATCTTGGAGACTCTTTTTTAATTTGTGTATCACTTTACTTCATGTGCCATTTTTCTTTAATGCTTAATAATATTAAACGTTTGACTCGTGCTATTGCATGAGTATTTTAGAATTTAAGACTATAATATTTGTTTTTTTTTTTTATAAAAAAAAGATTATAATATTTGTTTTTTTTAAGTATAACATTTTAAAATTATGAACAGTGTTTTTTATGAAATTTTGATTTTGATTAAAACTAAAAATATAAATGTATATTACTTTCAAGTTATAACAAATCAAACTAACCATGATTATCTATTTCAATGACACCAACAATATAACAAAAAAAATATAATCGAAATTCTTTTTTTTAATGACACCAACAACAATCTTTATTAAAAAAAAAGTTGTTTAAGGGTAATATGGAATAATGAAAAAGTAAGTATAAATATACTCATCTAGTTTGTTACACTTTTTAAATAAAAAGAAAAAAATAATGGACATATATATACTCATTGTATTTATTACCCTTTTATTTTAATATTTGAATTTACTTTTATCTATTTATTATATGTTTTATTTGTATTAAAAGTTGGAGTAATTTTGGAAAGAGACAAAACCAATCCAAAAGAGCCAAAACTTACTATTTGATTTATATTTAGTATAAATATAGATATAGATATTAATTTCAATAGTCAATTGTCATCGATCATAAATAGTACTAAAAAAAAATCAATCATAAATAAATAGTATTAAAACTAAAAAACCATGTAAAACATAGCACAATTGCTGGACCGACTAACTAACTAAAACAGAACACAATCAAAATAATAGTTGTTGGCTCTGAAGCCCAGATACTTCAAAAAGGATGACGTACTGTATCCTCTATGTATCTTACACTGATACATGTCCGATACTTTTCGATATTTATCAAGAGAGTATCAAAAGATTAAATTTTAGTTTTTTAAAAGTAATTATCCGATATTTTTTAGATACATCTGGGATACGAGCGATAGGCGGTGGAAAACCGATATGTGTGGGCTACCTGATGTTTTTATTATATTTAGTATATATGTAATTGACTAAGTAATGATGTTTTCTTTGTTTTTTTTGTCTAGTAGCCTAGTGGCTAGAGCTCACACAATTAAATGTGGAGAAGTGAGGTGTTCGGGGTTCGAACTCCGGCCCCTGCATAAATTATGCAACGTCCCTACCAATTGAGTTAAGCTCACGGGGACTGTTTTTTATTTAGAATATATTGACTAATTGTCGCTTTCTATATTATCAATGTTGTTTACATTTATATTTCTATTGTTGCCGCCGTCGGTTTTGTGTCTCTTTGTTTGTTTGAGAATGATGTTATTGTTGATTGTTGAAGGCAATTTTATTGTTGTGCCTTATCGTTTTTCTATGTCTGTTTGGTCTATGTTTTGCGCCAATTTTTTTGCTTGAGTTTTAGTCCATATTTTGTATTTTGAATTTTAATATGTAGTTTAAATTTAATTTTTTATTGAAGTATCCCAGTCATAGCGTATCTTGAATTTTTAAAAAGTTCCGTATCAATGTCGTATCGTATCATGTATTTGAGCTTCATAGGTTGTTGGTGAATAGTGTGCATGACCCATTGCATGTGGGTAAAGTCAAACCAAAGAAATTTGCTTCAAGCAAATTGCAATGCTACCTGTCTTTGGTAATAAATGCACACTGCATTTTTCCATTCAATAGCCAAACAGTGTTATAGCCTTTCGTGCGGGCATAGGCTAATAGTTTTGCAGGAAGCTTGAAAATAAACATATGGTACAAGTTTTACACTATAAGAGCATGACTTTTGGTGTGAAAAGAGTGTATAGATTTTCAACTCTCACGGTTAATTACCTCTATAAATAGAGGTGCATTTGAAGGAAGAATCATCATAAGCAAAAACACAACGATACATGTAAAGTGAGTGAATTACATCAATAGAGTTAAAAAACCTCAATGAGAGAATTTTAGAGAAAATTATTGGGTGTAATTGGGTTGCTTGTAGAGAGATTGTGAGTGTTTATAAACATATATATTTTCCCTTTTATTCAATGTTGATGATTTTCAAAATAATGGAATCACTTTAGAGCCAAAAGTTGTAACTCTTCACCAAGAGTTGTAACTCTTCATGGGAATTATTTATATACATTGGAACATTTGGCAAATGGGTGTTTAATGAACCTTAACATTGATTCAAGTGTATATGATCATAACCTTTGGCAAAAGGGTGCTTAATGAATCATAACATTGATTCAAGTTAAAGTGGTACTTTCTCTCATGTGAAGGGTCATATAATACACTATAAATGCTTGACATTTGGGCATTAAAATACCCACACACATAAACAAGAATTTTGTTGCATTAACAATATAATTCTCCATCATTCTCTTACTCTAAATCATCCCTCAATTCTCTAATGCATGAGTGAATTGCTGGAACCATAAATCTGTAAAATACTGTTAGGAGATATATTTGGTGTGGTTGTGCAATACACGCAAGAAACTCATAGTATCCTCAAGGGGATTCACCGGTCATTCCTATTGCATCCAATATACAATTATTGGTGGGGGCGAATCGAACCTAAAGGTTTGTGTGGCAACACCATGCGCTTTGAGTTTTACATGCATAACCATTAAACTTTTTCAGGTTTCAAGTGCAACAATATTTTCCTAACAATCAAGATATATAACATTAAAGAGATCTGCAGCAATCTGAAGAGTAGCATTATTGACCAAACTTCATTATCAATTTTGTGTGTGCTATTATTCCGCATTTATTTCACTTGCACTTAATCTGACTATGGAGAAATTTTACGTAATTTCCTAACAATAGTACATCTCTAGTGCTTAAAAAAATGTGCATTTTATAAAGAGATGTAGTAACAAACTATATTCTTTTTAAGGTCTTTATGTCAGCCAAAGACTCTCCTCGTGAAAACAATTCATCTTCAAACTATAATTAAATAGGAAAAGTATATAATTAATGTAGTATCAAAAGTAAGTATTTTCGTTATCGTCTTCACAGGGACTGTTGCGATATTCTAAGCCCTTCAACATTTGATATCATTCTGAGTAATGGAGTGTTGATAAGTTTTGTTTCAAAAACTAGAAAACTATGAAATTGTAAACATTATGAGAGTTAACGGGGAAATGATTATGCTGAGATTAAACTTCATTAACATACTTATACGTATTCTCGGATTAGTGTTACGGATTCTAATTATCAACCTATATTATCACATATTGCTAGGCAACATCATTCGTGTCCAAATGATGTCGTGATTTCTATTGAGTCGTTCAATCGTCGATTTTCCAAACTATTAAACGATCCAATAGTCGGTTGTGTCGTTGTATAGGTGATTTCCCAAACTATTAAACGATACATAAACTTTGGGTTCCAATATTTAAAGTGATTATCAAAACCTAAATTCCATGTCTTGAACAAAAGCTTTGATAGAAGATTATTCTAACCTAGATTCATAAGGTATTTTTCAATACAAATCAAATCCATAAGATTGTAATGGAAAAACAAGAATAACCTCAACATCATGAGATAATTAAAATCAAACAACATCGTAATCAAAGGTAATACATACTAGTAGAGTTGATTACATTTAATCCCAACAAAAAGAGTCTAGCTACTCATTGTCATGGTAACCTTACAAGGAGAAAAGAAGAGATGGAATTGAAGCAAGCCATGATATCTCAATGATCTTATGAATCCCTTCAATCCTTGTGCTCCTTGCTCTTTAAGGGTCTCTCTGTGTTTTCCCCTGTTTCTCTCTCTCTCTCTCTCTCTCTCTCTCTCTCTCTCTCTCTCTCTCTCTCTCTCTCTCTCTCTCTCTCTCTCTCTCTCTCTCTCTCTCTCTCTCCCTATAATGCCATATTATCTGATAATAATGTTTCTGAAATGAGAAGAAAGGCTTTTATACTTTTGCAGAAATTTGCTTTCTTGTCAGGCAGGATTTTTATCGCTATGGCGACATCAGCTTTCTTTGCTAGTGGGTTTCTGCCACGTCATCATCCACTTGCCTCAAACCGCGTTGCCTTGCCAGGCAGGACATTTCTCGCCATGGCGACATATGATCTTGGAAAACATGGGTTCTAGAACTTCATTCCTACCATGGCGACATTTTGTTGCTCGGGCGACATCTTGCCAGACAGGATTTTGTCACCATAGCGACATGTTTTGGTCAAACAGGTCAGAGGACCTGTAATTCTTGTCAGACAGGAAATGTTGTGTCTGGCGAGGCATGACAGTTGTAGACCAAAATTTGCAGGTTGCTCCTCTTTTCGTTTTTTTTTCATTGGTTCATGTCTTGATCACTCTTTTCCTGCACAATTGGGTTAAGTAAGACACAAGGAGTATAAAAATGTATTTTCTCATTATTTCTTGGTTTTTTCTTGGATAACTTGTAAAACAAGTAACCAAAAGTTCTTAAGATGAATCATGAAATTAACACTTTCTAACACTTATCAATAATATATGAAGATACAAAGGCGAGAATATAAGTGAATAACTTCTTGTTTGATTTTTATGCAGAATAACTGAAGCAATAAATATAGATTAAACATTAGTACCTAACTTTGAGTTAGAAAGGATGCAAAAAAATAAATTAATTAACAAAACAACATTACATATCTCAATATAAATACACCATCATAAAACAAATTAACCTACAACAAATAAGTCTGAAAATAAATCAACAACCATAAAACAAGTCTGAAAAAAAACAGATCACAAAACATAATTAAATTATTCAACTAGACAAGTCTCAAGTCAACCATCATCCTACATCATGATCATATGATGCTTTTGTTATTGTTGTAACAGTTGGCTCCAAGTTTCCAACATCCGTCTCTTCATCATCGCCCACTACATCTACATATCACAATTAAAGTGTAAATAAGTAAACAAACAATTATAAATAAAAACATTTAGAATATTTGGGACAATTTGCATCACATGCACTTATTTAGAATTAGAACATGTATAACAGGTTAAGCGTGACAAACGAAAAGGAATGCTACCTACATTCTCTGAAATTTCCAGAATGTTACCTTGTAGTTTCTGAGTTAAAAAGATAGCAGTTGGGCTACCAGGGGATGGGGGATCTCGATTTAGTCGAGAAGATAAAGATCCAGCTTTAGCCAGAGAATCAACATATTCTGCAGATATAATTTCCAATGAATCAACATCTGCTGCCGATATAATTTCCTATGAATCAACATCTTCTGCCAATATAATTTCCAAAGAATTATTTATTATCTTTTAGACCTTACTGTTTCCTGATCAAGCCCGTGTTTTCCCGGAGAACCTCAATTTTGCCAAATGGCCATCTTAAATCCAAGGCTTGAGCCCCAAGTTTAATTGCTTCCGACTTCTTAAATTTCAAGAAAGGCCTACATATCTTCTGATCTTGTTCAAAATTGAAAGACTGGCCTACAGAACTATGTTGTAAGGCCTCTATTATTTCTGAATCTGGGGGTGAAACTTCGAGTATCACTGTTAAATTTGTTCTGGAGGATACTTAGGCACTCGGCTTTCCAACCATCAAACTGTTCATGTAGTAAGATATTATATAGTAAAATTTAAATAAATTAAAATCTGTTTATGTTTTGAATTTGAAAAACTAAAATCGATTAGTTTTGAATTATGAATTTTCAAAATCCGTAAAAAGTTTCAAAAATAAATACTAAAAAATTTCAGCAGAAATATATCTTAATCCAAAAGCATTAGATTTGAAAAAGAGTTTTTCTTTTTCGAGTAAAGATTTGAAAGCAGTGGTTTGCCTGAAAAGAGTTGTTGGAGTAGTGATAGACAATGGTCAAATCTTGCAGCCTGAAGGTCGTAAAATCCACTCTTAAGGGCTTCACGGAACATGCAGTTGTGTTCACAAAGATGATGTTCAGTTTTACTTTCCATAAAGATTATTAATTTTCTCATTGAAATGCTTTGTTTACATAGTCCAAAATTAATATATTGGTCTTTTTTAGAAAGTTGGATATACTTGCTAACATAGTCCAAAATATAAAGAAAAGAAATAAATGTAAGAAAGAACATACAATGGTCTTTTTTACAAGTATCACAAAGCTCTCAAGTTTTTGAATCTAACCACCATATGTGTATGCCCAAACGATTACTTTTCTATAGCAGCAGCATTAACATTGGAAAGATGAAAAAACAGTATCACAAAGCTTCTGTGTGTTTGGTCAGTTGAAAAAAACAAAACAATTCTAATCTGTCTATGTCATAAAACAAAACTTGAAAACATGTGTGCCTTAAAGACTATTTCAAATACCATAAAAAACCCTTCCAACTTGATAAAAATACAATTAGCAAATAAAATAAATCAGAAATAGAAGAAAACACTCTTATTTGGTGACAAATGGCAAAATTGTCCAAATACTTAGTTTGTTTTATTATAATTTATAGTAAAAAATAACTCTCACAAGACAAATTCAACTGATTATGACCTAAGGCATTGAGGAAGTCTTTTATTTTCTCACCTGTATTCTTGCACCAATCTATCTATATAATCTATATGCACTCACAGTTTTGAATATGCACTAATTAACTAACATGATGAAGTTATATAAATTTGAATTGCTCTTATTCCTTTTCCTTATCAATACAACCCTTTCGATAGGATTTTTTCATAAAATATTCTCTTCTGTTCTCAAACTCAAACCAATAGGGAAGGAGATTAGAGGCCAGGCTAGAGGCCAAGCTACTGACTATGGATTGAAGACGACATTGGACAAGATCAAACAATCTCCTACTCCAGAACAACCAGCCATAGAGATTCAAGGCCTAGATCAAATCAAAGAGTATTTGAACGATTTCGGCTACCTCCAACAACCTGAGCCATTCAATAATGTTCTAGACCAACAAACAATCTCAGCCATTAAGACCTTCCAACAAAGTTTCAATCTTCAAGTTACTGGTTACCTAAACCCCGAGACTATACAACAAATCTTGTTACCACGATGTGGTGTTCCTGATATGAATTTCGACTACGGATTCACCAATGATATATCGTTTCCGAAAGGAAACAAGTGGTTTCCTAAGGAAAAAGAATATCTTACCTATGCTTTTGCTCCACAGAGCGAAATCCCACTTGACATGACCAACGTGTTTAGAAATGCCTTCACACAATGGTCGCAGACCACTAGGGTCCTAAATTTCAATGAGACGACATCATACGATGATGCTGACATTAAGATTGGATTCTACAACATTAACATTAATTATGGTGATAGGGTTGATGATGTTGTGGTGGGTGACACGTTTATCAAACATGATTCGAATGTGAATTCAGGTTTGATACGTCTGGACGCTTCAAAGTACTGGATGTTGCCAACGGACAACTACATGTGGTCATGGAAGAATGGAGAATTTGATTTGGAGACGGCGGCGATGCATCAGATAGGTCATCTGCTAGGACTTGATCACTCTTACGATAAGGAGTCTATTATGTACCCAGCCATACTGCCATTGCAACAAAGGAAGCTGCGAATAACAGATTCAGATAACCAAGCCATACAACAACTCTATAGTATTAGTGGGTCCTTCAAACTTTTCGGGTCTAGTTCTGGCCTCTTTACCTCTTTGTCCATTGGACTTGCTTTTCTGGCTCTGTTCAACTAGCATCTTCAATTATAGAGGTTTACTCTTCTAACTTTTGAAATTGCTTAAAAACTATCTCAACAACCGTTCGGCTTTTGCGGCGGCAATTAACTGTCGTTGGACACTTTTTAAAGCGGTTCAATCAATTTTTAAATCGGTTTACTCGATTTAAAATTGTCCGTGTTGGGGTAGTTTTTGAGCAATTTCAGACATGAGAAGAGTAACTTCCTAGATCATATCCATTAGTTTCGGAGACTCTTTTTTAATTTGTGTTATACTATACTTCATGTTCCATTTCATTAATGTTTAATACTAGACGTTTAACTCGTGCTATCGCATGAGTCTTTTAGAATTTAAGACTATAATATTTGCTTCTTTTTTTTTACATAAAAAGACTATAATATTTGTTAACAGTTGATATTTACGTTTTTGTATGTATATATTAATTTCAATAGTCAATTGTCATCAATCATATACAGTACTTGAAAAAAAATCAATCATAAATTGTATTAAAACTAAAAACAATATAAAAACCATGCGAAAACATAGCACATTTGGTAGACCAATTAACTAACTAAAACATAACACAATCAAAATAATAGTACGTCTCTAGTACTTCAAAAAAGATGTGCATTTTATAAAGTGATGCAGTAATAAACTATATTCTTTTAAGGTCCTTATGTCAGCAAAAGACTCTCCTGATGAACAGAATTCATCTTCGAATTATAATTAAAGATTTTGGTCACTATTATAAGCAAAAATCTATTTATGTTCATTCTATAAATGATTTATGCGGTTTATTATTTAGACAAATTTCTAGATGTATTTATCATTTTTTTTCCAAATACACCTCTCATTAAATACATCTATAGACAAAGGATAATTTTGTAGTAGTAACTTACATTTATGACAAATTTATTACTTTTCAAACACTTTTCTTAATACCCATGATTTTTCTAAATTATTCTTACAAAAAGAAACAGATGGAGTATCATAAAATGAAATATTGAAACAATTCATGAATCACATTTATCGCAGCAACATGAAAAAAAAATCCACCAACATAATAAAAAATCCCAAAATAAATCCACCAACATGAAATAATAATAAGTCTCAAAATAAATCGCCACCATCAAAATAGTCTAACAACCATTAAAAAAAAAGTCTAACAAACAAAAAACGATCCCAAAACATCATGAAATAAATCAACTAGACAAGTCTCAAGTCAATGATCATCCTACATAATGATCATATGATGCTTTTGTTATTGTTGTAACAGTTGGCTCCAAGTGTCCAACATCCCTCTCTTCATAATCGCACACTACATCTACATATCACAATTAAAGTATAATTAAACAAACAATTGTAAATAAAATCATTTAGAATATTTGAGACAATTTGTATCTCATGCACTTATTTAGAATTAGAACATGCATCAAATTCAAATACTACTTCATTTAATTTCTCCACATATACACAGGGGCTTTTATAATACTTAAATGAATTGAGAAGATATAGCATGTTAAAGGAATACTACTCTACACTCTCGGAAATTTCCAGAATGTTACCTTGTAGTTTCTGTGTTAAAAAGATAGCAGTTGGGCTTCCAGGGGATGGAGGATCTCAATTTAGTCGAGAAGATAAAGATCCAACATGTTCTGCAGATATAATTTCCAATGAATCACATCTTCTGCCGATATAATTTCCAAAGAATCATTATCTTTTAGACCTAACTGTTTCCTGATCAAGCCTGTGTTTTCTCGGAGAACCTCAATTTCGCCAAATGGAAATCTTAAATCCAAGGCTTGAGCCCCAAGTTTCATTGCTTCCGCCTTCTTAAATTTCAAGAAAGGCCTGCATATTTTCTGTCTTTGTTCAAAATTGAAAGACTGGCCTACAGAACTATGTTGTAAGGCCTCCATTAGTTATGAGTCTGGGGGGAAACTTCGAGTATCACCGTTAAATTTGTTCTGGAGGATACTTAGGCACTCGGTTTTCCAACCATCAAACTGTTCATGTACGAATATCCAGCATGTTAATTTGTTCTCTTTCAATATCTTAGCAAGAGAGCCATTTTTATTTGCTTTCTTTGAGCCTAGAAGTTGCTTAGAAAGTAACTTCCTTAGATCAACAATAAAGTCTTGCAGCTCGTTACTGTATGATCTGGAGCATCAGCTTTTGACCAACCTGCTTTCACGACAAAACCATCCTTCTTCAAAATTTCTCTCCAAATAAACTCTGCATAATGTGGACAGATAGGTGCTAGAAGACGTGTCTGCACATCCATAAAACGCCACACTAAGTCGTGATTGTCGTCTTCTATATTATCCTTATTATTATAATTATTGTCGATCTATACTCATCCCTTGCAGCCTGAAGGTCGTAAAATCCATTCTTAAGGGCTTCTCAAAACATGCAGTTGGTGTAATTTTGCTCAGTTGTTTTGACAGCAATGTTTATTGCATTGGCGAACACACGATCAGCATAAGTAGATAGGGCACCAACTCTTATAGAAGATTCTGCAGCCAAATTTTTTTCATACCAAGCAATTTCTTGGGTGAGTCGTAGAATTGCGTTATTTGCTTTCTCAAAAGAAAAATTTGCATCATCAGCACCATCAGTAGTATCAGCCAAAGAGAAACGTGTAGCATCAGCAGAAAACTCTTCAATCGCTTGACGAATAGTCCTAAAGTTTCCAGTCGACTTGGACATTTTTTCATTATTGAGTTGTATGTGGCCATTGCATCTAAATCCACAGAGGCCAGTGGCGCTTGGCCATATTGCAGTGTGGTTGTAAATGCAAAAGGTAAGATGATTTTGAATGAGATCCTTACCAGAAACTCAAAGATCAAAAGGGTACCAATACTCAAACTCCAACTTCATTCTTTCTAAAAGGGTTGATGAAATATCAGTGGACTTGGGGAAAGGACCGTCACAAAAAATATAATCCCAGACATCATCAGTCAGTTGTTGAGCTTTGATAACGGATTCACCAAATCCATACATGTCACCATTCTGCAAATGGTGCGCAATAGTGTAGTAAGCCATGTAAATGGTGGAATCAGACAAAGACTCAACTAAGAACTGTTCATCCCATGGCATGTGCGTTCCAAGACCAAATGATCATGAGCAAGCCCACTTGTTCAACCAACTTAAAGTTTGCTCATATCCATTTCGTGTGTCGTCGGAATACAGATTCATGTTAGACAAGCAATCCTGAGCTAACTTCTTCCGGTCTGATTCCCCATATGTTATATACCACTGATCTGTCAAAGCGACAACACATTCATCACCGGATCTTGACATCACTTGCTTCTCTGGTTCGCTATACACAATAATGAAAGCTAGAAAGACTAAGAACAATACATGCACATAGGTAAAGGAAAAAACTAAACATTCATATTTACATGCGAAAAAGTAGTTCAATAGTTACACACTAAGAGCATGTTTGACCCTCCTTATTTTCCACTTATCTTCTACTTCTAAGAAGAAGTGGGGCCAAACACAATTTTAATAAAGCTCTTAATAAAAGAAGTGACTTTTTTGTAAAGAAGGAAATTCAACAAAAGTGACTTTGAAAATAAGATAAAAAAATGAACTTTGGGAGTAACTTG
>Ga0228711_1005622_pt1 | contig 19027 bp, 12 predicted proteins | sample MedpolnodulmetaG_2_FD_177996 | JGI IMG/M metagenome (GOLD analysis project Ga0228711, IMG submission 177996) | Root nodule microbial communities from Medicago polymorpha collected in Santa Monica, California, United States - brown nodules | ecosystem: Host-associated > Plants > Roots > Nodule...
GGGGGTGTGCTCTGAGCAACAAAGAACTGTTCAATCAAACTGTAACGTGTTTTTCCCACGTTCCCACGAATATCTCCACGGCTGTTACACTTCCTACGATTTCGTAACCGCCGGGCACACGTGTGCCTTACAACGGTTCTGCAAACACTCACCTCTATATAAAGAGGACTCCTCGCAATCTCCAATGTAGAATCTCTCTAAACCCTCATTTATGTCCTCTACTATCTTGAGTGTCGGAGTGTCTGCAGGTACACAAACCCCGTCGTTCCAATACTCAAACTGACGCATTCCACCACCTTACAATTACCATAATAAATAGCATCGACAGTCACCTTCTGATCAAGTACGATCAGTGGCGCCGTTTATCGTAAATTACAAGCTATCCCCATTTTTTACATCGAAAAAACCAAAGCTTTCCAACTAAAATACCATCATTGCCAAAAGTGCCAACCCGCGCATCTAGAACGAAATCCGTCGCATCAACTGTGACGGGCATACCACCTCTCCATCTCCTGCAACCAGCCCCAGCCGAGGAAGCTCACCATAGAGTTCCCAGCTAGCTGCGCACGTGCAGGAACCCCTCCACGGTCCTCCACGACCTAACAAGGTGGCGGACAATTCCACTCCAACAGATACTTTGGTCATCTAATTACTCCGCACGGTTCAACGACAAACGTTGATAACCGAAGAGAAAAATCGACGCCTTTCTGACTTAGAAAGGTCAAAAAGGCAGCTGAGATCTCCAAGCCACGACCGTCGTTCACGTAGAAGGAGATCCCCACGACGATCTACTCCAAGGAGGTTAATATCAAGACGCAACAGAAGCTCTTAGTCCTCCTCTGATTCTGAGGACAATCGCGATGTTCGAAGCGACTGTGTAGCTTACGGTCCTTTCACATGACGCATCTGCGACGCCTAAATCCCCTGCGGATTGGAGAAACCACCTCAGATGGACTCCTATGATGGAACGATAGATTTAGACGAGCACATCGAAAACATTGAGGTCGTCCTCACCTACAGATCGATTCGAGGCGCCGAGAAATGCATGCTCTTCGTTACTACCCTCCGACGAGGAGCCATGACTTGGTTCAAAAACCTGAGGAGGAATTCCATTGACTCATGGGACGATCTGTTCCATGAGTTCACTGCTCACTTCTCCGCCTCAAGGACCCAACCCAAAATTGTGGCGTCCCTCGAGGTGATTGTGCAAGGAAAAAGCGAGCCTCTTCGAGACTACATCGAGAGGTTCAACCAAGAAGTTGTGCAAGTGCGAGGTGCCGATGTATCGATGAAAAGGTACCTCATTGCAAAAGGTTTGCGCGAAGGCACGGACGTCAAAAAGGTTTTCCATCTCGATCGCCCAAGGGCTTTAAACGAATTCCTAGTGATCGCCAAAATGTACATCCGGTACGAAAAGGAGTTGTACGCAGACAACCTGAACAAAACCTTTGTAAAATGACATTTTTAAATTCCTTTAATTCCTTACTTCATATATATATATATATATATATATATATGATGATTCCAAAACACTTGAAAAATTACGGAGGTTGAGAATTGAAAAGAAAGGTGAAAAGTGCTTGGCGAAAAAACGATCTTTCTTCCATCTTAAGCATCCACAAACTTGAATCACCGCTATCACCAACACCATGAATCTTGTGTTTATCCCTTGGGGTTGTCTTAAATAACAGCCGAAAGAAACAGATCATATCATCAAGAAATAGAGTCAAACTAAATCTTGTGCTTCAAGCCTTGAATAAAATTTGTGAGATATCACTAAGTCAATCGTGTCAACCTTGTGTCAAAGTTTACATGATTTATATAATGATTCCAAAAGATTAATATCGAGCTAGATTATATGTATACAAGCATAGTCGTCATCATAGTTTTAAAAACCGGACCGGCCAGTCGAACCGGTTGAACCGGGAACAGGTGGGGTAACTGGTCTGGTCTGGTTATTGGATCGGCCATGTTAATGAACCGGTGAGAACCGGCCAAAACCATAATAAACTGGCGACCTGGGGGTTCCTTCAAATCGGTCGGTTCAATGTTTGAACTCTGATTTTTTCTTCAGATAATTGAAATGGCATATCTAGATTTGAGTAGAGATGGAGAAACTAGAAAGAAGAAATAAGAAACAAAGAAGAAGAAAAATTTAGACGGTTAAACGTCGTTCATGAAATAGGAGATTGCTCCAATTCTTAATAAAGTTGAATCCATATCTTCTTGTTGCCATTGTTGTTAATTAGAATTGGAGGGGGAGAAGAGATAAGTGACGAATGATATTTTTTAGGGTTAAATAAGTAAATGGTCCCCCTAAATATACCAACATTTGATTTTAGTCCTCCTAAAATGTTTCTTAAGCTTTTGATCCCTCTAAAAATTTCCAACAATGAAATTAGTCCCTACTTTTTAGTTAACTCATGTCTAACCTTCATATTTTTTAATGAAATTTTTCAAAATGGGTAGAAAATTGTGACAATATTTTCCAAAAAAAAAAAGAATTTTTTAACAAAACAGGAATTTAATATGAATTTGTTCAGCACGAAAAACATAAAAATTCATATTTATTTCATGTTTTGTTAAAAAAGTTTTAATTTGTTTTAGGAGAGATTGTCATAATATTATACACATTTATGGAAAATTTCATTAAAAAATAAGAAGGTTAGACATGAGTTGACTAAAAAGTAGGGATTAATTTAATGGATGGAAAATTTTGGAGGGATCAAAAACCTAAGAAATATTTTAGAGGGACTAAAATCAAATATTGGTATATTTAGAGGGTCCATTTACATAATTAACCCTATTTTTTAAGTCGCTTCTTTTACCCCTTTAGACCAAAGAAAGGAAGCCCTTCTTATAAGAAAATGTCAACATTACCCTCCATCATGTGATGTTTTTCATTTAACTAAACCACGTGATTTTTGTTTGCACTGCTTGAAGAAAGCTTTGAGTTTACTCATAGTTTGGCACGAGAGTAATATCTTTTGTTTTTTAAATGACACAATCAATAATTTATAAACTAATTAAATTGTTCTTGTCTAATTTTTTTTAAGAGAATATTACCCTTCAATTTATTTTTTGTACCGTTTGTACCTAAAAAAAAGTACTTAATCCATATACATATTATATTTGTCTTATGTTAATATATTTTATGAGTAAAAAAAGTTTAATTTATTCTATTATGATTTTTTATTTTATAGGTATTATGACACTTGAATATTTTTATAGACCAAATCATCCGATTCAATAAAGATAAATCATATAACAAATTTTTCATAGAGACCGATTCATACTACCGAGTCATCCGGTTCGACCAGTAACTCAATGGTTCGACCAATGACTCAATGATCCAATACCTTATCTGAGTCGATATCTGGTCCGATGTTTAAAACCATGGTCGTATCATTTGACCGAAGGGTGGAACACTTTTGAAGATAGATGCCTTATGATCCAAATTATTGCCATCTTGAAGTCAATGACCAAGTGGGGAGTGACATCTCTTGGTAAGGGTTTTTATGCGTTTTCATTTTCTTCCCAAGATGTTCAAAATGTTGTATATATTGGATCACTGAACATTAGCTTTGGTTTTCTAAAACTCTTTGCTTGGAGTTGTGACTTAACCCTAGCATGCAACAACATTAATCCACCACCCCTCAAGATTGGATTAGAATCTATAGATTATTACAAGAGTATTGGAGAGCAAAGATACTTTTCTCTATTGATGGGAGTATTGGTGCCCCAATATGCACTGATGCTGCTACAAATAAGCCAAGATTTGATAGAACTTTTGGTCATTTTGTTCGGGTTTCGGTGGATATGGAGCTCAAAATTAAACCAAAATATAAAATCATTGTGGAGAGAATAAGATTTGCTTTTATGGTTGAGATTGACTATGAAAACATGCCTGACTTTTACAACCATTTTAACTATATTAGTCATCATGTAAGTTTTGCAAAAGAGTCAAAGTTGCGCCAGCTCAGGAGGAACAGGAGCTGATCAACAAGAGAAAGCATAGATAAGTGTAAAGGAAATTTTTTGTACAACCCAAGATAACAGGAATGTGCAAAAGAGAGAAACTCAAACTATCAGTTTGAAAGGTTCAAATTCCAAATGTAACAAACCACTTGATACAACAATCAATTTGGAGGGTAACATGGCTCAAAGGGTCTCGGGAAATGTCAATCTTGATGACATGGAATAAAGTAGTGGTACAAATTTGAAGCAAGACATTGAGGTAAATACAGTTGATAATGTGAGAAATTGAGATTTGAAGCAAGGCACCTTTGAGGATGACCAAAGTCCTGCTACCTTAGAAGTTGTGGATACGACATAACTTGATAATTAATGAGGACGTTGAAGAGAATCTTGAAGTTTATCAGGAGCTTAATACACAAACAAATAAGGTGGTCATTCCTGAGTTAGTTCAAAAAGACATGGAGAAGCAAATGAAAACATTCATGAGGTTGTTCAAAAAGGTATTGAATTCCTAATGGAGTCTTGGGCTAATATGGCTAAAGAGGAAGAAAATAAAGACATCGCTCATCATGAAAGCAACTATCAACCATTCCAGTTGGTGGTTGGATCTTCCAAACCCTCTAAAGCAAAAAATAAATCTATGAAGTAAAAGTCATATGCACCTAGAAAGAGACCATAGAGAACCAGCTGAATGGTTGGATTTTCCAACCCTCTAAATAACTGCTGTTTCGTAAGACTGGTTCTTTTTTACCCTATGGCTTTCTCACGCGCCTTATTTTTTTCTTCTAAAATTACACTTTATTTTTTTCTTCTAAAATTACACTTTGTTCGGATTATGTAGTCCAAACCAAGTATAAACTGAAAACTTGTATTACCCAGATTTTAGGACAATAGTGGCGTATATTATTAAGATTGCATAATCTAAAATGACAAAAAATAAAATAAATGTAAATATACATAAAAGTAAAGAGACAAACATGATACAAAATTATCATTTTATTAATATATAAATACTTTCATAGTACATTTACAATAAAATTGAAGCTTATTACACAAAATTGTTAAACACCTAATGTTAATCTTGTGGTGGAAGAAGAGGGAGGAATGCTAATGGAAACTACCCCCACTCAAGAAATTACAACAAAAGATTCAAACAATGCTCCTATCGACAACAAGGATATGTTAAGGTCTAGTTCTTTAAAATAATTCCCTGAGCCACTTCCTATCCAACACCACAGATCACGCGCATGTTTCATTCTTCACACTTCAATCAAGCAGGGATCATCTACAAATTTAAATATGCAAAAAAAACAAAAAATTAAAATACCTCATCTATTCAATAGAAATTCCAAATAATCACAAAAATACCTAATAGACTGTCTCGAAAATGATAAGTCCCTCCACAACCAAATCATACCTCTAATCAATTTAGATGATCGGTTTTGATAAGAGATGTGTTTAGGGTCTGTTTGGATTGAGCTTATGAAAAAGAGCTTATGCAAATAATTAAGCTTTTATGTTAATTCATAAGATCTTACTAACGAAAATTGTATATTTATGAGTTGTTTTTTCATAAACTATTTTAACAAACTTATAAATAATACATTAATGCTTATTCATTTGCATAAGCTGCTTTGCATAAGCTCTAAAATAAGTCAATCCAAACGGACCCTTAATATCCTTGCAAGTAGGTTTTATCAAAAAACAAATAAAATTGGAATTCCCTGTATAATATGTCAATATAAAAAACTCATTTCATGTTATTTTTATTCTAAGTTGCATACAAAAGAATCTTCTACGTATCATATTAATGTATTAAGTTCTAGTATTACAAAGGAAGGAAAAGCCAGGATTTACTGAGTTTGGGTATTTATCCCCTACAGTGTTTTCATTGCAGCTTCTGCAAAAGCTTCCACTGCATCCGCTTCTGCAGCCTGACTCCTCCGTTGCTTCTTCAGCTTCTGCTATGTCGGCTTCCACTTCAGCAACTGCTCCAGCAGCATATGTGGCTGCATATTGTGCACACATGTATCTTTGCTAATTCTGAATCTATTAGTGATAGATTTAGAGTTAGCAAAGATAAGGTCCATGTACCTACCTTCCTCTGTCTGAATATGCTGGAGTAGGTGCAATCCTATACCTGCATTTCACATGAAATATAAAACAACCCATGAGTAAGATCTCTAATTGAAACAAGTAAATATGACATCCGAAAATAAGAATAGTATCCAAATATAGCTCACAATAAATGTACAAGACTAAAGCAAAAAAAATTATTGGTTCCCAAAATATACTGAACAAAAACTGTTTAATTCACAACAAAAGCTACTAATTTTGTCTAAAGTCTACATTAGAGTCACTATTTTCATCAAACTAAATCAAGTCACTATATTCATTTTAACTCTTCAAAACCTCTTGTCCTGAGATTTTTTTTTTATTCAGCTATTACTCCATATCTGGCCCAATCTCCACTCTGCAACTCAGACCTACAGTCATATAATTTGGGGTCAAACTCAAACCCACAAAGCGGCTTGTAAGGTGAAGATTGCTTAGACATTAGAAGTTCTATTTAGGCCCAATCCCACAACAATGTGAGCCTTGAGTTATTTCTAATACACCTGCTCACGCCAAACACGACTGATCTTAGTTCATGGATAATATGGTGGCAGAATAATCTGTCTAGGATATACACTAATGCTATCTTGTGTTTTTAGGCCAGATTCAACTCCAGCAAACCAACTTCTAAGGTGAGGATTGCCTAGGCATTATAATCTCTACTTAGGCCTTATTTCTAGCCAATGTTAGACTTTCGATTTTTTCCCCAATACTAATACTAATCCGCTACATCAGAGTACATGTTCGATTTTATATTTGTCCATGAAACAGTAAATATAAAACAGAACTGTAAAGACAGGTCAGGCTCTACTATAAACGGGATATCCATTTCTCAATCTCATTCAATACTCATTCCTACATTAACCCATAGGATAGGATTGTAAAGTGCACCCACACTGGTTATAGGACAAAAACACTGCTGAAAACAAATGCATTAATGACAATATTTATTGTATGTTTGCATCAGAGGGATGAGTTAGAACATAATGAAACATGTTGCAGTATACCTTGATCAGTTTTCCACTAGACGTAAGATACTTCGGTTTTGCTGACAAACAACTTTTTGAAGTCTCCTGGTGCCCAGTATTGCTCCTACAGAATACAAAGGGATGAAATTCAACTTTTGTTTAACACCAAAAAAAATATTGTATGAGAAATATAAAATAGAGAAGTATCCAACAAAATGGAATGCTACAATACTTTAGCTAGTATTGTAATAATCAATATAATGTCTTTTCTTAACCATGTAATGTTTAGTCAATTGGAAGTAGAAATAGCATGACAACATTCTACCACAAGGGACATTCAAAGCACCTATGGCTCCAGATGCACTAGTCTAATCCTCCACTCACAAATCACAGGTCACAGAAACCAGGATTCAGAAGGCAATGGAGTTGTTGCACGACACTCACATCACTCAAGCTTTTTAATGCAAATTGTCTCATTTGTCTTTCAGCATAATGGCTCAATTTTAGCCTTCTTTTTCAAACTAGATATGCTTCATGATGGCCGCAATTAGCAAAATGAAAGCAATTAAACGTTTGCGTTATCAGTGTTATTATATGTAGTTGATTATTATTTTTTTCTTTTGCATTTGTTAATTATCTTTACATATTTCTTACATTTTCTTCTATACAATTCTAGGACTATAAACACGGATAGTTTCTCGTATGCCTCCTTACACTCACACGAAGAGAGGATGTGACAAGGTGCTCAACATGTGACCTAAATATTAAAAGGTAGCTACCTCACCACTGTGCCAAGGCTCGCTCTTGGACGAAGAATCAACCAGTATTTGTACTAATATCAACCCCTAATCATAATTAAACAAATAACATCATGGAATATGGACGAGAGATTTTCTAAGATGTTCTAAATTACTGTTAAGGTAGAATAATGTTTTTATGTGAAACTTAACATCTACAATCATAAAGTTAGAATAACATGCCAACTACAGAATTAAATGAATTTAAAGCAGAACAAATAATTGCTGGGTAAAGAAATCGGAGTTATACCTCTGAAAGAAGCAATAGTTGTATTATTAGAACCAACAATCTCATTCAAGCTAGATATAGCATCCATTATAAGGTTATCCAATCTGCATAATGTGAACACAGCTAAGCATACAGTATCAAAATAAACGCAAAAAATAAAATTACAATGTACAACAAAAGGGGGGACATGTATAAACAAAATTTCAAATAATAAATGAATCCTTAATAGGATGCAAGCAAAACAAGATATTGAAATCAAGCAAGCATACTAGCAAAGCAATTGAACGAATGATCCTAACACACTTCGTAATTAATAAGAATCCCGAATTGAAAGACGATAGCCGATAGTACTATTAAATTCTATGTGCTATTCTGCAAACTAGGTTGATAGATGCGAGTGTTGTCATTCGCTGATTGCGAAAAATATTGGTTTGTTCAAGTTCTGCTAAAAAACAGTGATAAAGTGCCGCTATAGTCTCTTACTTAGTTTCTCCCTCATCTTTTTGCAAAAAGCTGCTCCACGGTGGTAAAGTCCCACCTTGTGTGTTGGCCAAAGTGACAGTAGTCACATTGAACCCTTGAAAATCATCGAAGATATCAAAATTGTCTTCCACTTCTGATATTAATGTTGATACTTTGTATTAAATCGTGTACCACAGAGCAAGTAGAACAACGATGGCAAAATACGAAATAGAGAAGAACTCGATCAAGAGCAAGGCAACAGTGGCAGAACTCAAACTCGAAGGCACGATGGCAGCATGAAGTAAAGAAAGCAAAAAACACAAACAAACAAAAAAAAACAAAAAGCAGCCACAATTGAACAGTCAAACACGTGGTTACAATATTAGGTCACTTAAAAGTGCGAAAGTACCAATATATCCTAAACAAATTAAAATAAAAAACAAAATATTGGGTTATCGAGAATTTTCCCACCAAAGTGCAATAGCGGCCACCAAACCGCTACTGTACCAGGAATGTGCCTTGACGGTACCACTTTTCAACAGCTAATTGCGGCCGTTATCGACGCTTCTCTTAACGGCGCTTTGCGGGCCTATGGCATGGTAGTGGCAGGCTGTGCCGCCATGCTAACCCGCTATCGCGCACTATTGACAACATAGAGTAGTTTGTTAAAATTCCACTACACTATTTGACAACGTTAGATGAAATTAAACTACCATATTAAACCAAAAAACAATTGGGCCCAACCTTACAATAGACCTTTTCGGACCAGGAATCTGCAGCATATCTCTTGAAACTTGAAGAGTCTGAACATCAACAATTTCATCATCACTTGGAGTAACTGGAGTTGCAGCCATCGAAATGTCATCCTGTTTTGGTGCCTGATGACGCACCCTTCTGATTGCTACCTTAACTTCTCCCTCGAGGAGCATTCATTCACCATCGAACTCAGATTTCTCCATTTATCCTATTTAACCCACATACATAGCCAAACCTTAAGATCCACATTAGACGGTCCAACATTAATTCAATACATTATTATATGGAAAAGGAATAAATAAACAAACAAGCACAATAACGAACAACATAACCAAACCTTGAGATTGACATTTGAGTGAATATGAGTTAAACTTAGGATCCTTGAGTATTTTACGCCATTTGCCCGCCACATGCTTGACAACTCCAGCTTTAAGAGCCGCCTCCTCTTCAAATGTAGATTTCTTCTTAAGAGCATCCATCTAGAGCAACACAAAATTCACTCTGCTGCAACAAATATCATAAGTAAATTCCCACTTGAGTTGGCCTGGTGGTATTGGCTTTGGGACCTGGGAGTGTGCTCCTCCTCAAGGTCTCAGGTTCGATTACTCTTTTTCAAAATAATTCAGAATATTTATATATACTAGAGAAAAATAGGGCACGTTTCTGCTCTTTTTATTATGTTAAAGTTTGAAAATTATGAATGGTGTTTTTTTATGAAATTTTGATTAAGACTAAAACTATAAATGTTTGTTGCTTTCAAGTTATAACAAACCAAACTAATCATGATTATCTTATTTTAATGACACCAATAATAGAACAAAAAAAATATAATCGAAGTCAGTCAGTCACAGTGGAATATAACAACTGCTACTTGCATAAAAAATGGAATTTAAGTGGAAAGCAATTGTTGTGTTGTGGGAGTATGTTGAGGGATAAGACTTCTCAGTAAACGCTAATGAAAAAAAAGATAAATAGGGTATTGAAGTGGGGTATCAATAGTAAGACACTAGGACCCATAAATTCATGATCCTAAAAACCAATAACTTTTACTACAAAGATAGCCAGACCACCCTGTCTACTATGGCAAAAATAAATTGAATGAAAAATTACTTATGTTAAAATATATTCAAATAAAACTTTCTGAAAAGAACATAAAAGTGGAAGCATATATGTTATATCTATCATATGTGAGGGACTGCACTAAACTTGTCAAAATCCATTGTATGTTATATCTATCATATGCTTTAAATTTGGTTTTACCTATTAACAAACACAAATGGAAGCATGCACTGCGATTGTATCAAAAATCAGTTTCTACTACACAACTTCTAAGAGGACTACATTTGACTTCAAAAAAAAGAGGACTACATTTGAAATCTAGATAAATAATTGTGGAATGAAGTGTGTGGAACAGGGATGTATTCCCTTCATTCACCTCACTCTCCAACTCACACTTTTTTTTATTAAAATAAATCAAAAGTCACAATAAATAAATAAATTAAATAAGCAAACCTAATGGTTCATAAATGAGGGACTGCACCAAGCAGTGACTGGCGTGAATCCAAGTCTAGAACAGAGTGCACTCCTCCAAAGTAGAACCTTGCACACTACAACCTCTTTGATCAGGAGTGTTGTTTTTTTCACACAATTACTAAGCAACGAAGCAATAATGTGCTCAAAGAATGTTTGCGTTTTACTCAAACCTAGGGCTAGCAATGAACTGAGCCAACGTGAACATAGTTAGAAACTCAACTGGACAATTAACTCATTGATCTTGGTTCATGACCAAATGAGTTGCTGAAAATCAAGTTTGTTAACTAAATGAGCTGAACATGAGATACATATAGTTTGATTTGTTTGGTTTATAAGTTGGCTTGATTGTATATATAGTATTTGGAGTATAGTATTTTGACAATATGCCCAAATCTAGTTTTTTATTTTTGTCTTCGTTGCCTATACTAGTTTTGGTGTGGTTCTGTATTTTTGTTTTGGGGTGTTATCAGGTAGCTATGTTTAGTTTTCTATATTTATCTGCATATTTATGCAGGTATGAACTTTGTATTTGTGTCTATCCTTTAAACACATTATGCTTGTGATAGCTTATATTTTAATTCAATCTTTGACTTTTTAAAAAAAATATTAAAAGGTCAAAAATCTTAAAATTTTGATTTTTTTTTTTTGAAATTATGTGATTCAGAGAAACAAGTTAATCTTGAACTTTAAACTAGTTGTACTGGGGATAGAAAAAGATTTTTGTCGAACTCAAGCCGAGTTTTGAGCTTAATCAATTTTTATTGAGTCGAATTAAGGCGAGTTAGATTCAACTCGTCTCATTTCCACCCCTACACAAACCTACAAATGGAAAGGTACTCTGTTCCAACAACATGAAAAGATCCCTAATAAAGCCTTTCTTTAATTTAAAAGGTTTTTTATATGAAAGGTTTCACTAATAAAACTATATGGTTTTGCAAAAATTTGAATAGATTCCAATTCATCTAAACATCTGCTTTCTACAAATGGTATACTTGAAGAGCGCTAATGGAAACAACCGCTCTCGAGAAATTACAACAAAAGATTCAAACAATGTTCCTAATCTACAACAAGTATATTTCAAGGTCTAGTTCTACATAAGATATAGAAAATGCCAGCAAATGGTTATGAAGAACTGACTCTCTGTCCTACCCAACGCCACAGATCACGCTCCTCAAGTCTCATTCTTCACACTTCAGTCAAGCAGGGATCATCTACAAATTTAAATATGCAAAAAAAATAAAATACCACATCTATTTGATAGGAATACCAAATAATCACTAAGATGCCTAATAGAATGTTTCTAAAACGATAAATCCTTCCGCTAACAAATCACATTTCTAATCATTTTAGATGATTGGTTTTGAGAAGAGATGTGCAACAAATCACATTTCTAATCATTTTAGATGATTAATTTTGAGAAGAGATGTGTATTATGCCCTCGCAAGCAGGTTTTATGGAAGAGCAAATAAAATTGGCATTCCCAAATAATCATATGTAAACATAAAAAAACTCATTCCATGTTATTTTGCTTCCAAGTTGAATCCAAAAGAATCTTCTAAATGTCCTATTAATGTGTTAAGTTATAGTATGACAAAGGAAGAGAAAGCCGAGATTTACCGTCTTTGGGTGTTTTTCTCCTTCAGCCTTTTCCTTTCAGCTTCTACAAAAGCTTCCATTGCATCTGCCTCCGCTTCTGCAGCCTCTGCCTCCTTTGTTGCCTCTTCAGCCTCCGCCATGAGGGCTTCCGCTTCAGCAACTGCTCGAGCAGCATATGCGGCTGCCTCTTGTGCAGACATGGACCTTATTTTTTCTAATTCTAAATCAATCTCAGACTTAGTAGGGATATTGCTCTCATTCCTGTAAAATTTCATAGAGCCTTTTTGCCTCCCTTCCAATAATAATGTTGATGGGTGTCTTCCTCTGCCTGAATATGCTGGAGTAGGTGCAATCCTATACCTGCGCTTCACCTGAAATATAAAATTCAACCCATGAAATAAAATCTCAAATTGAAATAAGTAAACATGACATCCAAAAATGAGAATAGCATCCAAATATAGCTCAAAATAAATGTATAAGACTAAATCAGGAAAAGATATTGATTATTCAAATATAAAGAAGAAAACTGTCTTTAAGTCTACATTAGAAAATGGAGAGTTGTATACTAGAATCTCAGCCCAAACCCACAACCAACAGCTGTATATAAGAAATAGACTACAGAGAATAGAATAAAACACGTAACAGCATCCACAGCACCCCTATTTCAAATAGATGTGTATTCTGAAGAAGAAGAAAATTACAAGAATTGTTTCTTAACATTTCAACTCGACAAGTCACTACTTTCATTTTAATTTGACATCTTTCCTTATTCGTTTCAGCATCTCTCCAAATCCCCTTGTCCTGAGATTATTTTATTCAGCTATTACTCCATATCTAGCCCATTTTCCACTCCACGAACTCAGACCTACAGTCATATAACTGGTAATACCAGAGTTTGTCTAATGTGTAGGGTTTGAGGCCTAAGATTTGCCTCGACATTAGAAGTTTTATGTAGGCCTTATCTCACGCCAATGTGAGTCTTGAGTTTTTTCTAACACACCTGCTCATCACCCCCAACACTAACGAACTTGGTTCATGGAATATACGGCGGTCCAATAATGTCTGGATAGACACTAATACCATCTAGTGTTTTTTGGCCTGATTCAACTCCAGCAAACCAATTTCTAAGGTGAGGATTGCCTAGGCTTTATAAGCTCTACTTGGCCTTATTTCTAGCTAATGTGAGACTTTGATTTTTCCTAATACTAATCCAAGCATCTTAAAGTTAAGCAAGTGCATTTGTGACAATTTTTATTGTAAGTTCGCATTAGATGGATGAGTTATGACATGCTGAAACGTGTTGTAATATACCTTGATCAGTTTTCCACGAGATGTAAGATACTTCAGTTTTGCTGACAGCAGCTTTTTGAAGTCAGCCGGTGCCCAGTAATGGTCCTACAGAATACAAAATGATGAAATTCAACATATGTTTCACACAAACAATATTGTATAAGAAATATAAAACAGAGCAGTATCCAACCAAATGCAATGCTGTAACACTTCAGTTAGTAATAACAATGAATATAATGTCATATCTTCAGCACATAAGACTTGGTCAACTGAAAGTTGAAATAGCATCATAGATCAGGATGCATTAAGCTTTCACTCGCAGAAACCACAAGACACAGTAACCAGGTTTCAGAAGGCATGGAGTTGTTGCTCGACACTCACACGCACAGGTCTCAAACCACTGAAGCTAATTTGAGCAAATTGGCTCAATTGTCTTCAACATAATGGCTTAATTTTAGCCTTCCTTTTCAAACTAGCTCTGCTTCATGATGGCCCCAACTTAGCAAAATCAAAGTAATTAAACATTTGCGTTATCAGTGTTATTATATGTAGTTGATTATTTTTTTCTTCTTTTGCATTTGTTAATTATCTTTACATATTTCTTACATTTTCTTCTATACAATTCTAGGACTATAAACAAGGATATTGTCTTGTAGATGATAGGCACAGCAAGTGATTGTAATTTATTACTCTAGGGCACAAGCCTCCCAATAGGTGAGATCATCTTAGTGGGGATAGATGTATGCAGCCTTACACCAGCAAGCATATGACCATATCAAAATTCACAAGGTAGCCACCTCACTCTTGCGTCAAGATTCAATATCAGACAAAGTGCTAACCCATATTTGCACTAATCATATAATATGGAAACACCTCCCAATAAATTTGCTAAGATATTCTCAAATACTTTCAAAATAAAATAATGATTTTATGTGATACTTATTACGTATCATAACATCTACAATCCTGAAGTTAGAATAACAACATGTCAAATAATGAATTAAAAGCAGAAAAAATAAAAATGTGGTTTAGCAATCAGAATTATACCTCAATAAAAGAAGCAATGGTTGTTTTATTAGAACCACCAAGTTCATTCAAGCTAGATATAGCTTCCATTATAAGGTTATCCAACCTGTATAACGTAAACACAATTAAGTACACACTGTTGAAATAAATCTAAAATAATTACAATTTACAATGAAAAGAGGGAACATGTATAAACAAATTTTCAAATAAATGATTCCTTTATAGGATGCACGCAAAACAAGATAATGAAATCAGGCAAGAATACAAGGAAAGCAATGGAATGAATGATCTTAACACGCTTGGCAATTAACAAGAATCCCTAATTGAAAGACAATCGCCAACTACACTATAAAATTATTTGTTCTATTCTGCACCCTAGGTGATAGATGCGAGTATTGCCAATAGTTGATCAAGATAAATATTAGTTTGTTCAATTTCTTACTCAATCTCTGCCTCGTCCTTTTTCAAAAAGCCGATCAACGATGGTAAAGTGTCACCTTGTGTGGTTGCCAAAGTGACACTATTCATATTGAACCCTTGATTACATTCGAATATCTCGAAATTATCTTCCACTTGAGGGGATAATTTGCAAGACTCCGTTTCTGATCCCATCAAGAATTGAATAGGATTCTCCCCTATTTCAACCAGAGAATCTAACTGAGATTTTACTATGATATTTTGTATCGAATTTTGTATCAAAGAACAATAGTAGTTTATTAAATTCCACTATGCTATGGCTGCTATTTGTCAATGCAATTAGACAACAATAAAATAAGTTACCATATTAAAAAAAACAAAAATAAAATAAAAAAATTGGGCCCAACCTTATACTAGAGCTTTTTGGGCCAGAAATTTGCAGCATATCTCTTGAAACTTGAAGAGGCTGAACATCAACAATTTCATCATCGCTTAGAGAAAAAGGAGTGACAGCCATAGAGTTGTCCTCGTGTCTTGGTGTCTGATAATGCACCCTTTTCATTGCTCCCTTTGGCTTCTCCCTCGTAGCCCATCCACTTGCCATCACGCTCAAATTTCTCCATTTATCCTATCCAACAACCCACATAACGAAACCTTTAGTTCCACATTTTACGGTCCAACATTAATCCAATACATTACCACAACGAATGAATAAATAAGCACAACATAAGCAAACCTTTAGATCAACATTTGACCGAAGGTATAAAACATGGTTAAATTCAGGATCCTTGAGGATCGTACGCCATTTACCCACCCCATGCTTGATAACTCCAGCTTTAAGTGCGGATTCCTCTTCTTCTGACCATTTTTGCTTAGGAACACCCATTTTGAGCAACACAGAAAATCAAACTCTGCTGCAACCAACATCATAAATACATCAAATTCTGATCAAAATACATAACCATGAGCTCTACATAGTCATAAAACATTCAAAACTCGTAGGCGTAAGCAATAATAGTCCCACCTCGACTGGGCGTAAAACTAAAACTTTCCTATATGGGTAACCAAAAAATACATTGGATCAAAGTTTCAATCAAATTGCCGAAATAATTATACTCTATATCATAATATAGTTCAAAACAAAAAAAACATCGATTGTAAAAATTCCAAAACAAAATCTATAAAAATTCATTTCCCATTCCCTTTGTCGTCACAATTCCTATTTCCTACTAACTCCCCAAATAAAAACCCTAAAAAATTCCAAAACAAAATCTATAAAAATTCCGATCAACTGCGACAGAATTCTGTGATGAGATGCCCTTTGCAGGGCGGCCGGAATCGCTTCCTCGCCGGCGCCACCGCGAGAGGGGAGATCGGGAAATGAAAATGAAATCGGAAAAGGGAAATCGGAGTTACTCACCCTAACTTCCTCGCCGTTGCGTTGTAATCGGCGCTGCTCAGTTTTGTGTTTTTGATTTAGGTTTTTTTTTATTCTTTGTATTTATACTCTAACCCCGTTTTTGTAGATTTTCATATATAAAATATTAAATTGATTATATTATTAATCCTATAGTTACATTTAAATTCAGAAACAATCAAACTAAGTGACAATTAAGAGTGATCGACATGCACAATCTCAACGAAACAAATTAACAACATTTAGTTTGCATCAACAAAAATTAATATGGAAATCAACAAAAATGAATATGGAGTCAAAGTCATTACTTTGCTAAAACAAAGTAATGTTATAGTCTACTATAGTGATTTTTGCAAATAAAAAGTCAGAACAAAAACTTCATGTAATATAATATAGGAGAAATAAAGAGGCCGACAAAATTACAAGAAAAAGTGAGGTTTCTAATGAAAAAATTATCATATGGATCAGTCAAATTATCTACAATTTTAAAGATGCAACTTTAATATCGTAACATGTAGTTAGCGTACACAAAAAAAAAAAGAACTACTATCAATAAAGGTACCGCTAATAATAATAAAAAAAATAATTGTTATGAGAGAGGAAACCATTAGGGAGGTTGGGGCTTTAAAAAAAATGTTTTAGTCATGTATTTCATTTTTGGAAGCAACAATATTTCAACAAAAATTGAAGTGGCATAGTGGTTATAGTTGTAAACCGTAAGCAAATGGTACTTGGTTCAATTCCTTACAAACTCTTTTTTTTATAAAAATTACTCAAAACCACCAAAAAAAGAAACTTTTCAGAACTGTTTAACATTTATATATATTAAGATTAAGATATTAAGATTCACATTAAATGGGATTATTGATACCTATGACTTTTTTTTATTTATTTCATTTTTTTTTGGAGGAATTTTATTTATTTCATATGAAAAGATATATGATCGGTGGGTGGCATCTCATCTCAATAAACATAATCGATATGATTTTCAAAGATGGTGTTCAATATTGAAGAATCTTATATTTAAATGTGTATTATTTTTCGACGATGGCATTCAATACGGAAGAAACTAGTGTTTAATGTGTCGTATATTATATGGGTAATTTGTCGATTAGTTTGATCCTCGTTATATGAAAAATTCGTTAAAGTGGATTCAACCACAACTTGTTCAACATATTTTTTTAAAATTTATTTATCATTTTATTGAAGAACAAATATATTACATTTGAGGATCATGAGATATTTCCTAAAAAAATATAAAGTGAGATATTATTCATGTTGAACTCCATGTTATTCATCACAGACTTTTGTTGGCTAAACAAATGGATTAACATGACATTATTTGGTTCATTGATTTTCTCCATTGTGTTGATATCCTTCATGAACAAGCGTCAATGTTTCACAAGTATGCTACTCAGATTCAAGACATCAACGATTTTCTTTATCAAGATTGAGCATGTTTGCTTCACTGATACTCTCCGAGGAGGAAATAGTTGTGCAACCTTTTTAGCTAAGCCAAGAGTTTCTTCTAACATGATATCATGGTCCATCCCTCCTCTTCGGCCAGCATTTCAGACATCCTCTTCACTAGTTTCGCAAAGCTTAGTTGTTCTTTTCGCTTTGTTTTTTTAGCTTCATAACCAAAAATATATATGTTAGCATTGAATGTTTCTCTACGTCGTATGTTTTGCTAATTAACTTTTCATCACTTCTCTCTTCGTTAAGTTCGACTTTCAAGTTGTTTTGAATTAAGTCACAATTAACTTTACCTTCAAATCCATTTCGAAGCCTATTTTCTTTGAAATGTTTCAATTGTAGCGTGTCTCTGACTAGAACGGTCTTATTTCTCATGTTTATCATGAATCTAATGGCTCATTTGTTCTAAACTCAATGTCTTTATATACAACAAACATTTTATTTCATTATTTATTTCTTATACTTCAATGTTTATATTTATAGGAAAAATACATAATTGACAATTGTAGGAGACATCTCGTCAAACTAACATGACTCCTGATGGTGATGGCGTATAAACTTAAGGATCTTGAGTTTAGTTATGTCTTATATATTCGATTAGTTTAGTTCGGACTAGCGTACAATGTACATTGATTCTTATATACAGTATAAACTCTTTAAATTAATACTCGGTAAATTAATAAACTCTCTAAAATAATAAATTTGTCCGGTCCCGACTTGGGCCAATGTAAAAAACTGAAAAACTCGATAAAATAATAAGATAATAATTTTTCAGGAGATCCTTTATAATTTTCGGTCCCAAGAAAATCATAAATTAATAATTCATAGAAACTGAAAAAAATATATTACACTCTATTGAAATATATGATTCAATAGTTGTCTGTTTTCCTTTAAAGTTCAAGTCTGTTTGGAGTTCATCTCTAACTTTTCTTATTGCATCTGATAGCTCAGGTGTTGTATTTTTGTA
>Ga0228711_1005626_pt1 | contig 19018 bp, 12 predicted proteins | sample MedpolnodulmetaG_2_FD_177996 | JGI IMG/M metagenome (GOLD analysis project Ga0228711, IMG submission 177996) | Root nodule microbial communities from Medicago polymorpha collected in Santa Monica, California, United States - brown nodules | ecosystem: Host-associated > Plants > Roots > Nodule...
GTCAATGGGGTTAGACCCGACGCAAGCTTGGACACAACAAGCATACGACCACCAAGGCATCCACGTTCTAATTATAACTGTAGCTTTTAGTTATAATATATCTAATGCTATATCTTTCACCAACATTTTGTGTAAATTAAACACTATTTTTTTTTCAATTAAAAGTGTATGTGTGTATTATATAATATTTATGTAAAATATCCTTAAAACACCGATTTAAATCATCTTCCATAGAACAAAAAATTAATAGTCATTCAAATTAACTAATAAAAAAATATAAATTTACACACATTAAAAGAATTGGTCCACCCAAAAAATTATTTCTAGCTCTGCCACTAAGCAAGAGTGAGGAAAATATCAAGGAGAAGCTCAGACATCCCAACTAGGTCGAAGCCCACAAGAAACTCCCATCCTCGGCCACTCACTTGTAATATATATACACTATGAAACTGTGGGAAAACCTTCCGAAGAGGTTGCTCAGATCATAATTCATTCAACTTTCAGGCTTGGCTAACTTACCACTTTCATGCTAGCAGGATATCCTCTCCGAGCAACATATCCTCAAAGCTCTTAGCAAACTACAACTTATGCATCATGAACTTCAAGTTTTCACACAAACTACAAGTGTTGTACGAGCATTACGTTCTCACGCATCCTTAAATGCTCAAGGTTTCTTGTCAAGCATGAGCTCATTATGAGCATATAACTTAGTCGCTTCCCATGAGCATGACCTTTTCCCTAACATAAAACATAAAACATCTTGAAGTCATCACTCTTTAGTCCAAGAATGACGATTTGGGGGCAACTGTTCTTGACTGCCCAAAAGCATATGCTTGTAATCCAAGGCCTAAGAAGCAGGCTTAATTCGATATTGGACACATAACCCCTCTCCATGGGTGGGTGCTCACAGCGATCTGGGGCAACGATTCAAAACAATGATTCGTAATTGCCTCCATCATTGCCAACTTGTAACGCTTTACAATTACAAATCCCGTTATCCATAACCATCGAGGAATAGCTACATACGTCAAAATTCCGACAACCTGCACCTCCCTATATAAGGAGACTTGAACAATATCCTCAAGGTACGGTTGATTTCTATCCCTTAAACCCTCTTTCTAGCTCAAAATACTGACTTGAATATTAGAGTGTTTGCAGTTACACCACTCCTGCTTGTTCCAAGCAATCGAGAACAACAAGCTCTTTGATCATATCAGTATTTTATGGTTATTGTAATTAATTTTAGTCATTTCTCTCAATTTCAAATAATCAATCATTCTCTTAATTTTTTAATCAACAGCGTGGTTGACATAATATGGAGCAGTTATTTGATTAATATCAATACAAAACAATGCAAACAGTCAAACAAAATTGATGTATTTAGTTTAAATTTTTAAATATAAGTAAGAAAAAGTCAAATAACATTGATGTATCTGGTTCAAATGTTTAACCAACCATAAAAACTTTGTTTGACTCTAGTCATTTATATCAAAAGTTTTTCTATCATGTGCAAATTTGCTCACAAATATACCAAAACATAAATTTAACAACAAAAGTTATTACCTACCTCCATTAGATCACCAACATTAATCACAAGAGCATCATGAATTATTGGAACTTTAAACCACCGGTTATCTTTGAGAACTTGGAGGCCTTCTACCTTTTTATCTTGCAGCAAAAAAGTTATAGCTGATGAATCAGAATGTGGCTTCAGGCCCAGTGCATGATCAGCCATAGGACATGGAGGGTAGTAATTGGTTCTCATAGACATTGTACCTCTCTCTCCACATTCCTTTAGGAAACAATCCTCTTCCAAGTTCAGTGTCTTCGCCATGGCCCTTAAAATTACTTCATATAACTGCCATACACATTCGGTATATTGCTGTATAGTATTCCTGCATTGACATATCCGCCGACATGATTCTTCATTTACATATTAATAGAGCAAATAATTGTGTCATTGTGGAATGAGCACACTTCAAGAAACCCAAACCAACACCACCAAAATAAATTCTAATGGATTTGGAAGGAAATTTTTTTTTAATTAAAGTGACAACCATTTTACAACGTCCCCGATGTGATTTGAACTATATACCTTACAGTTACAAGGCTAAGTTCTGCAGAGACCGAAAATACATTTAAATCTAAATAATTTATGCTTAAAGTATAAAAATATCCCATACAGCATAATGTGGAGCTATTAAAGTATTAGTTACTTCTTGTACCAAAAAAAAGTAATTCCTACTTCATGCCATGTAAAATAATATTAAGTGTTATTGAGAACTTAGTGGCGGTAAGAATTTATACCTGAAATCAATGGGGTTTTGGGGCCAAAGTTTGAAATTCCTTTGATCTTCAGGATGTACCTTCAAAAATATTCTGTCACACCAATCAAGCTTTTGAATTTCTGAATATTTTGTATCATTTCCATATCCTTCAATATTGTTTTGTCCCCTTGCATATTTTTGCTTTTCTTCCTTTGGAAGTTCAAAAAATTGCTTTGAAACTTCCCTCACTTTGTCAAGAAACGAGCTTGTCATCCCATGGTTTATCACCTGAATAAAAGTATGTATAAGTGTATAACTTTAAATAAATGTTTGCAGCTGGTATAAATAAAGAAATAATAATGAAAATGAGACCAGAAAGAAGCCACATGAATGAAGTGCAGATTGGAGTTTAAGAAGCTCATGTTGTGAAGTAGATGGAGAAGTGAGGTTGGCAATGTCAATGATTGGAATATGAAAGTCTGATTCTGAAGGAAGAAGAGCATCACGAAATCCAACACCACCTTCATTGTAGATATAATTATTTGGTGGCAAATTTCCATAATTCAATGCCAACTCTTGAACCGATTTACTACCAACTATCTCTACCTCTGCCGACACCTCCATTTTTGTTATTGTTATTGTGATGAAATTATCAAACTAGACAAAAACCAGTGTGTTGCACGTTTGAATGCAGATGCTCATCATATGTGGTCCATTGGATATTTAACATATATCTTCCACTCATCTTATCTACATGTGTTGTGATATTTGACATACATCTTAGGCTCATCTTATCTACACATGTGTGGTTTTAATTCCAAGAGTCATGCTAAAAAAATGTGATATTGACTTTAGACTTTGGAGTTTACCCATCTTAATGTCTTAAGTTTGATTATTTATGTGTTAATTTTGATGGACTAGTTTACTTTCTTGAAACAAAAAAAAACACTTATCGATGATTCAAAAGAAAAAAGAATTGATAAGTTTTTATAAAAAAATAAATAAATTACTTTTTGAAGTTTCAATGTGTTAAATACATTATTTTCATTATAGAATTCCCTTTTTAAACTTTTAAACAAATGTCTTTAGAATGCTCGTTAACATTTCCTTTAAATATAACTCTCCAACTAAGATAGTGGATTTTTGAAGCTTTTTTTTTGGGCAAACAACTATTTGGTCTGTAGATGGCACTTTGTTGTCAAACTTGTCCCTAACTTAAAAAAAAAACACAAACCAACTCCAAAATTGGTTAGCCACTTTGGTCTCCAGAATTAGATTGGGCTGTTAACTCTACAAAAAAAAACTGCGCTGGCATTTTGTTAGAGACAAGTAAGACATGACATGACCGTAGAGACCAAAATAACAAAAACACACATTTGAGTTCTTTCAAAATCCCTAGAATCCCAATTTGAATCATCCTCTATCAATTTCAAATCCCAATTCCTACTCCTTCTTCTTCCTCTTGATTCCATCCAATCTTCTATTTAATACATTTGTTATTATTCTTTTTTGCTTCAGGGAACAATGACTTAACTTAGATTGTTAACCAGCAAAACTGGTTTCTAAGTATTTAAATAGGTTCACATAAACTCAAAAGTTAGTGAAGACCAGACTCTAAACACTCAGACTATGAGTAGGGTTAGGAATAGGTCAGGCCGGCCTACAGGGGCCTACGCCCTGGTTTGTTTAAGCCTGGCCGGACCTAACCTAACATGTTTATGAAAAGGCTGAACTTAGGCTCAAAAGCCTTAAGTAAATAGGTAAGACTTAGGCTATAAAAAAACCTACAAAGCCTAATAGACTGACCTATTTATGCATATTATTAAAATTTATTTTTCATTTATATTAAAATATAATTTATATTAAACATAAAAATCAAGAAAAAAACTCAACTAATGAACTTTTTAAATAGGATTTAAGACCTTATAGTTATGCTTTTAAGGCCTTATAGTGATAGACAAGCCTTACAGTGAAATGGACTTTAAAGACAATTTAGCCTATTTAAAAATAGATAGAGTTGAATATTTAATGACTTTAATATGAAGTAGGCATGTAAATAGGTTTCCATGCCAAGCCAAACTTTTAAATAGGTTAGGCCAGGCCAAAAAAATAGGCCTGTGAAAGGCCATAGACCAGACTCATGCTTGCAAAAAATTTCGTAGGCTTGGCCTGGACTATTCCCACCCCTACTTATGAGTCACTCAGACTTAGAGTCACCCAAACTTTGTGGCACCTAGGCTCTGAGGGACCCAGAAGCTTAGTCGTCGTCGTCTGTCAAATTCAAGGACAAGAGGAATGAAACAAACAATTCTATTTGCAGCAATGGATTTTGAATGTTTCTTCAAATGACATTAACCATATCAGGCAACATTCTAATGTCTTTAATTTGAAATTCTAAGTCTTTAAAGTTTGTTCTGTTTAGTAATTGTTTACACATCTGATTGTATATCAAGTGCAAGAAAATTCTATTATTTGTAAAACTTTTAGAAGTCTCTTTCAATTGTGATTGAGTATTTGAAAGTCTCTTGCTTGTGTGCTTAGCAAATGAAGTCTATTTGTTGTGTCCTTGAGCATTTGTAATCAGTTGTGATTATAGTAAAAATCTTTTGGAAGTGCAAGAGGACCGGACTATTCCTGGATTATAGGAGGAAGAGGAACTAATATAATTAGGGTCTTGCTAAGGAAGCCAAAAGTAGCATGTTTGCATTGGTTTCAACAACATTTTGACTTTTAAAAAGTTAAATTTATCACTTTTCACCACTTTCTAATACTATATTTCTATTTTTATCTCCTAATTTAATTCCCCAAGGGCAATGGTTAACATTCTCCATATAATTATTTTATGTATGCTCTCTCTCTCTCTCTCTCTCTCTCCATCCCTCCCTCCCTTCCTCTCTCTCACACACATGCACACGCGCGCACACACACACATCTTTGTGTTTGATTCTATCCACTGCACCCAGACTTTGAACTGAACTCATTCAAACTTTGACTTATGAAACACTTAAATTTTTTTGAAAAAGTCAACACAATTCAACTCCCATTCTTGTGCTTTTCTAGCCTTCAAGGTCTAGCTAATGAATGCCCTAAGGGCACTCTTTAAGAATTTCAAATTAAAGAAATTACGAGTATTTACTAAAAAGTCAAACACTTTAATTTTCAATGCATTCAATACACAAGTTCCAAAGTTATAAGATTATTAACTTACTGTTTTAGACCCTTAAATAGTGCCCTTAGGGCACTCGTTAGCATTTCCTTAAAAATAAATAAAGGAATTTTTATTTTATTTTTAGGAAAATAAAGGAAACTAAAATGTATCATCTCCTTCATAAAATAATTGAGTCATTTGATCATTTCACATATATTAAGAAAATTATATATGTGAAAGAGAAAGAAAAATGAGTTTAATTGTCATTGTCAAGTATTGATGCATTTATCATTATCATAAATGCAAAATGGAAGATATATAATTGAGAGTGATGAAATTATTATTAACTAAAGTGCGTAATAGAAAGAAAATAATAAAGGACAAATCATCATCTATTTTATAATAATTGCAGCCAGTTGTAAGACTATTATTATGTGAGATAACTTGAAATTCATCCTAGCTACGTTAATTTTCATGAAGAAACTGGTATGACACATGGAAGTGGGGTACCACTTTTTGGACTTAATTATTCCCATATTATCCAAGCTTCAATATCATCATGGTAGGATGCCGACGATATCAGTTAGTTGATTATCGACATGGAAGGCTAACAACGATATCTGTTAGGGTATTTATGATCGATTGTTTGTTATGTCTAACTTCTTAATTTATCCATGGTTAAGGACTTAGATGAATTAAGACTATTATTATGAATGATCCGATATAAATAAGACTAATGTTTACAAGACTGCAGTATTAAAGGTCTTTTTAGATTGTAACCGAGAGAATTAAAGCCAAGAACAGTGTAAAAAGCCATGTGCTTGTTTGAGTTTAACTTCAACATGTTGGAACTGGTAAGTTTTAGTGGTGGTGGTGGTTTGTTTCATAGTCCATCGATTAAGACGTTGATTTATAAGGAAAACATAATCACTGTAACGTTATTGTCTTACTGATGATAAGGTTTTACACTTTTAGCTGCTGTGGATTTTGATGATAAGGTTTTAGTAAGGTGGTGGATTTTTATGATAAGCTTTGATGATAAGGTCTTAATGAAACTGCTATATTTATTATTTATTTTTCGAAAGAACGTGAAACCACTATTATTATGCATCAGTGCATCACACCACGTTATAGACCAAGGGGAGATCCTCTCCCGTGACATTTTCTTCAAGAGGAGTCTTATCCACTCGTTTTTTTTATACCACACTTAGTTCCAAGGGAGCTTCTACGGGTGCACTGATACTCTTGTTCTATAAATTTATAAATTAACGATTATTTTATGAAATAAAAAGCTATTTATCAATATTTATATTTTAGAAAACATTGTTTTATAAGAAAAAACATCATTTTATTGTTTATAAGAATCATATTAAATTTTTAACATTTTCTCATAAAAATAATCAATATTCTTTATTATGAGTAATAATAATTCAAAAAAAAAGTAAATTTGTTTCGTCGAAACTTTTGGTAAATAAGATTTAATTATTATAATTGTCAAAGATAAAAAATAATTAATTTTCTTCAAAAAACAACTCATTTGATTGATAATTTAACGATTTGGTGTACCAGTACACTCAATTTTTTTGGTATACCATAGAATTTGCCTAGTTCCAAACCAAAAAAATGGCGTAAATGATCGATCAAAGAAAATGGTCAAATTTTAAAATCTGTAGATATGATTTTGCCTAACTAATATAGTGAAAAATGTTCAGATTTACTTAACTGACAAATAGGGGTGTGCATGGTCGGATATTTTGACCAATCAAACCATATCATTTATAAACCACTTATATGAATTTGGATTCATAACCATGACCATATTTTATTATAAAACGGTCACCAAATCGAATATAAATTAGGGGTGTTCGCGGTGCGGTTTGGTTCGGTTTTGAGACCAAAAGTTATAGTTTACCTTCTTGAAAGGAAAAAAAAACACTTACTGATGATTCAAAAGAAAAAATAATTGATAATTATTTTTTTATAAAAATAGTACTTTTTAAAGTTTCAATGGGTTGAATACATTATTTTCAATATAAAATTCCCTTTTTAAACTTCTAAACAAATATCTTTAGGACATTTGTTAACATTTTCTTTAATATATAACTCTCCAACTAAGGTGGTGAGTTTTTGAAGTTTTTTTTTTTGGGCAAACAACTATTTGGTCACTTGATGTGCGCCTCGCAGTCAGACTTGTCCCTAACTAAGGAAAATGCACAAAAAACCTCTGACTCCAAAACCAATTAGCCACTTGGCCTCTAAAATTATATTTGACCGTTAACTCTAAGAAAAACCAAGCTGACATTTTTTTGGAGACAACTAAGGCATGACATGAATTTGAGTTCCAAGAGGCTTTTAAAGACATTACAAGTTGAGGAAATTCTATCTCAAATCCCATGACAAGCTTGGAGGAAGAAAGCACTAAAAAACACCAAGATATGGCAAGAAACGCACAGGAAACAAGTGTCGTGCGCTCTGGGTGTGCTGTCATACGCCCTAGGGGTGTGCAAAACAGTGTTGAAAAAAATATTTTTACACACTCATGCAAAGCGTGTAGGCTCACGCGTGGGTGCATGCGCCTCCGTGAAAATAAAACTTTTTGCTGTTTTTGGCGGTGAATTTTAGGTAAAAGCTCATTTTTCAGCCCAAACTCACTTACAAATCAGCCTATAAACACAACTTCTCTCATTCACAAATATTCATTCATAACAAAGTGGTTCAAGAGGAAGGCAAGCGCTAGTAGCATCAAAGGAAGAGTCTCTCCTCAACCTTTGTCTCTAGAGTATGTTTTATTTCTTTTGTAATTTGTCTTTAGTTACCATGAGTAACTAAACCTTAATTGGGTAGGATTCTAAGATAAAACTCTATTTGTTTGTTGGATCAATTTGATTCAAGTGTTTTATTCATTTATTTTATGAGATCTATTTAATTTTTATTTGCAAAAGTATGAATACCTCTAGAAGCCCTGGGGAGTGTGACATACCTAGGGAATCAAGTTGAACATAGAAACATGTGATCTAAGTCGTTGTCCTTGGTGAGGTAGACGACATATGGCCATCCGTTTATAGAACCACTACGTAAGAAATGGTATTTAATGCGCTTATAAGAATCATAGATGAAGTTGGAGCCTTTAAATGACAATTTAGGAATCCAAATTCTTTTATGTTTCAATTACCTCTAAGAGAGTAACGTCCCACTCTAACAACCTTACATAGGCATACAACACCATGTAGGATTGACAACCCTATACCTGTCAAGCGCTTATAACCTTATTGAATTCAGTAGGAGCAATTTGACAACTGATGGACGTAACACTCCCACAAACTCATCACATAAATAGACACCCTATCTCATAACTGAATATTTAATTATCTTAAATCCAACAATAAATAGAGGAGATTCGTACAATCCTAATCGCCACTAAAGTTTTGCAACAAAAAACTGTTACTAAATCTCAACTGCTTTGTGTAATCAAATCAAACTTGCAAACTCCCCTAAATTTACTCACTTTTATTTACTTTATTGTTTTTTATTTCCTATTTAATAAGTATGGCTTAATTTCCTACTTGAAACGACAATCGCCGCCATATATATATATATATATATATATATAGAGAGAGAGAGAGAGAGAGAGAGAGAGAGAGAGAGAGAGAGAGAGAGATAGATTTACATCGTAAGAGAACAAGGAATCAACTTCGACGTCAATCTCTTTTCTTCTTGTTTCTTACCATAAGGTCATGTATAACTAGTCTTCTTTATTGTTGGGATTAGGTCTAGTTGCTATGAATTTGAGGTAGATACTTAATTCGGATGACTATACAAATTCTATTTCATTATATTGATGGTTTAATTATGTTGTTAATTCTTCTTGTGACATGTATTCAGAAATGACTTTTGATTTAGAAAGTGCAAGACACCATTTTTTTTGTAAAGAGGTTGAAATAGATCATGACTATATTCTAATGCCTAGACACATGGTTAGGTTTTCATTAACATACATTGTCCTATCATATACCATTGAATCAATTTTCTATTTTTTAGCATCAGAAGGAAATTGATTCAATGAATTTTGCTTCGTTTTCCATAGATGAAATGTACGACAAGGGACATGTGAAGCTATAATATAAATAGGATGAGTATATAATAGATTAAGGAAGGAAATTAGATGATTTGTTAAGGAAGATTAATCTCGACAATACAATCTCTCTATTCTTGTTTCATTTCATACACGACAAAAGACTGAAAAATATGTTTAAACTAACTAACTTTCTCACTCAAAACAATTTGGATTGTTGGACGATATTGGTATCACATGAGTCCCTATGGATATGATACTTTGATTTTTTTATTTTTATGTCGTTAAAAACAACTCAATGAATGGCGCCATTGTTGGGGACTTGGGTTTAAGACATTGGATCATCACAAAAATTGTCATTGTTTTTATTATTGGTTCATATTAGTTTATTGTCAATGAATGGCGCCATTGTTGCTGAAAAAGATGGATCCTTTTAGCTTTACAAATTATATTGGCCTTAAAGGGGCCATAAAACCCTCTTTTAGTTCTCTTAGGGTTTGTTTGTGAGTTGAGTTTTGGAGGAGAGGGGAAGGGATGGAAAGGCTTATGGAGAGGTAAACCCTTGTTTGAGAGTTTTAAAAAAATAGGGAAGGGTTTTGGGGGATTTTGAAGGGTTTCATTTGTCCAATTTTAAAGTTCCCCCAAATTGGGGGTTTTTGGGGGGTTAAACATACAAATTGACAATTTTGTCCTCATAATAATTCAAAATTCCAATTATAATTTACAAGATAAATTACAAAGTATAACACAATATATTGATTTTAAGAAAAAAAATGGTAAAATAGTAAAATTATCACATAAGCCCTCCATCTCCTTTCTTTGTTGGTTTCTTTAACTCTGAAACAAGGGGAAGGTTTTCCCTCCTTTCTCCCTTCCCTTCCTTCCATTCCCTTCCCCTCCTAAGCCTTTCCTTCCCAGCCCCTCAAAACTCGCAAACAGAGCCTTAGAGAATAAGTTAGACAGTCTTAATTTTACGAAGTCTCCTTCCTCTTTTAGCTCTAGAGAGATATTCATTCAGGGAATTGTGTCCCCAAATGGTTCCTCTACTTTTTTGGTTCCTATTAACTTTAATTTTATCCTTTGTGATGGTTTCAATTCACTTACCTCAACACAATCAAGGAAGCTGAATCTTCTCCTAGTGCTTTGCTTAAAGTTTTTTTTTTTAAAAAAAAATCTAAAATGAAATAAAATAACTAAACCACCTAGACTCTTCCCATCACAAGGAGTCCCAAAAAAAGATTAGGGGAAATTTTTTGTTATATCAACAGTCTAGGAATCCAAACAAAAGAGCAAAAGACAATGCTTACTATAAAGTTACTCCCAAACACAAAAAAGGATTAAGCCACCACATATGATAATTGAAAACAAACTTAGGTGGTTTGCTTTCATCCACCAAAAAGATTGAAGCGGATTTTTTTTTCATAAAGATGGTGAATAGTATTCCGTTTTTGTTGAAAAACTTGAGCATTTCTTTCAAGCCAAATTACCTAGACATAAGCTAGCCAAATCAGGTGAAGAACTGAGCAAATAGTTTTTGAGAGACCACCCAGTGATTCAAATTGTAGAAGATGATCCGAAACACATGCTGAATTAATAGTACTAAGGTCTAACTAGTTATAAATATCAAACTAGTTTTTCCTGAAAACCTCACAAGATAGAAAAAGATGGTCCACATCCTCGAAAATGCCACAACCACTCGCAAATAATTGGGCGTTTGGTTGAAGTACCCGCCTCCTGATTAAATTATATGATGTTGGTAAACGGTTTTGAAGAAGTCGCTAAGCAAAAATGGTGAATTTCAGAGGAGCCTCTTTATGCCTGATTATGTTTGTATGATTAGTAGTAAGCTTGTGATCTATAATGAGCAAGTAGTTGTAAGCACTATAAACATTGTAAATTTTTGATTTGTTCAATTGCCATAGCCACCTGTCAGCCACATCAGCCTGCAAAACAAAATAATGCAATAACTCGCAGCACTCCCTTACTTGTTCTTCCTCCCAAGCCAACAATCTACGCTTCCCATTCCACGCCTCACCATCCTCACTCCATCCTAAAGTGTTCATATACTCCACCGTCATCATCTTATTGTTAGCAAGATAAAAAAGAAGACTAAATCTACTCTTCAAAACCCCTTCTTCCAACCAAGGATCCCACCAAAACAAGGTATCAACATCGTCTCCCACCTTCCAGCATAAATTATCGTCAAACCATCTTCCAACTCCCGCACAACGCCCACCTTTAATACTATTCAAATTATTCCACCTACCCGAACTTCGTCTCCCACCATCACCAATACAACCTCCCTTCTTTCGATACCTCGCGGCTAACACTCTAATCCATAAACTCCTAATCTCCTCCCTTAACCTCCAACACCATTTATCAAGTAATGTTAAATTAAATTCCCTAATCCTCCTTACCCCTAACCTGCCATTTATCAAGTAATTTTTTAAAAAAATTTATTATCCCAATTAATCCAAGAGTTTTTCCTAATTTTCTCACTTACCCCCCACTCCCCCAAAAAAAAATTAAAAATCGATTTTAAAGAGAAAATGATACTTGTGGAAGCCTTGAAGAAGGAAATAAAATAGAGCGGTAGAGAGAACATATAGGCTTCAGAAGAATACACCGACCACCCAAAGAAAGGTTTCTACTCTTCATGCCGACAATCTTGTTTTTATTCAATGAAGCAATGGGATACTAGAAATTCAATTTGCGGGACTTTCCTCCAATAGGTAACCCCACGTAAAGTAAAGGTAAATGAATCATTTTGTAGTTTACAACCGAGGCTACCTTTGTTAACCATAAATCAGGAACATTAACACTAACAAGCTTACTCGTATGGAAATTGAACGTGAGACCTGATGTTGCCTAAAAAAGGATATGTAAAGCTTTTAAAGATCTAATGTTCACCCACCTTTTGACTCCCACTAGTAATGTATCATCAACAAATTATAAGTGGGAAATCAAAACATTATTTGTTCGACCTACCTTGTAACCCGAATAAAGAAATCCATCCACTAAATCTTTCATCATAATATTAAGATCTTCAACACCTCTTAAAAATAGGAAAGATAAAAGAGGATTGCCTTGATGGAGCCCTCTTTCAAATTTGAATTCATCAACGTGGCTCACATTCTCTAGAACTAAAGTTGAAGCAGTACTAACACATTGCATAATTCACTTACGCCACAAAGTTGGGAAATTCATTTTTATCATAACAACTTCAAGATGTCTCCAACTTCATTTTTGAGGTTCCGATATAAAACTTTGCATAACTATACGCAATATGTTGGCCAACACCTTAGCCAACACCTTATACAAGCTCCCCGTCAAAGAAATTGGCTGAAAATCTGTCAGACTTTAAGGGATTTCTACCTTAGAGATAAGAGTTGTAAAAGTACTATTGATACCTTTTGTTGACTTTCCATTCCTTTGAAATTCAGAAATATAACATATAAAATCACCTTTAAGGTCCTCCCAAAAATCCTTAATAAACCCGAAATTGACACCATCCGATCCAGTACTCTTGTAACTATTGTAATCCTACATCGCCTGTTTCACCTCGTCAAGTGTAAAAGGTATAGTTAAATCACCGCACTAAGTCAAATTAAGAGATTTAAAAATAATATTATCAACTTCCGACCTAACCATTGAACCTACTCGAAAATGAGTAGCACAACGGTTGAAATTGCACCTCTGACACCCTCAACACCTTTAACTTGAGACTCATTTACATATATCGAAACAATAGTATTAGATCATTTCCTAGCGGACATGATTTTATGAAAAAACATAGAATTAACATCACCTTCTTATTACTAATTTATTCGAGATTTTTGCCATTGCATGTTGGTATTAATTTTTGACAAAGAAAACAAATTTTCTGATAGAGAATGTAGTTCCTAAACCTCTTCAACCTCGAAATCGTACTCCTCACCTTTATCATCAAGAGAAAAAATATGATTATGTAAATCACTAATATGGCCTTCTAAGTTTTGAGTATGATTCTGATGCCAAGTTTTCTATCTGCCTTTAATCATTTTGAATTTTTCCTTCTGAAAATAAACACCCCAACCTTACACTTGGAACGAAAGCCACTGATCCTTGATGAACTAACTATAACCCGAAAGGACTGACCAACATTTCGACATACGTTGCGGGCACATGCCACAATTTTCCTCATAAATAGATAATAAAATTGGACAATGGTTAGAAAGGCCGCAAAGAAGAGCCCTCTGAATCATGTTTGGCCGTTGAGTACACCAATCTTCTGATAATAAAAATCTATCAAGAAGACTCGTTGATAAAATACCAAGTAAAATAACAACCATAGAAAATATATTATTGTCAATCAGTACCAGAGCCAATAAATTTGAGTAGTGGTGACAATATCTACATGTAAATTTATATTTAATTTTTGAATGTATTATATAAATATTATAATTATTTTTTGTGGGAGTTTTTTTATTCCATTAATTAAGGGATGCATCTAATATAGACCTCTAAAAAATTGTTGAAAGATGCACCTTTACTATTTTTAGTAAAAAATAATAAAAAATAGAAAACATAAATTATATTTTATTTAAATTAATTAAAATATATATTGGACACCTCAAAAATTACGAAAATAAAATAAGTATTTTAAAAATCACATTACGTGGAATTCTATATTACCTAGGAAAACCTATCTATTCTTCATAGTATGTTTTCTCTAAAATTAAAATAAAACAAAAGCAATGGTGAGAAATGGATGGTTTTTTTCTTTGGGTGAATGAAATGAATTGCCTTCATGGGTTATATATATTGCTATATCTTGTATTATATTTATGAAGTTATAATATTACATATGTCAAGAATAAGGGACCGAAACAATATGGCTTTATTCATAAATAAAAGGAGTAATTCATCAAAAGAAACATTATGGTTGAGAAGAAACATAAATTGCAAGACTGGACGTCATGACCTGAGTTCGAACAGGACCTCACAGTTGTGTGTGAGTTTAATTTCAGCGGTTTACCACTTCATCTCGGATAAAAAAAAAAAATATACATGTTGTATTGTGGTATAGAGAAAATCAAAATGAAAGTGAGGGCACTTGCCTATAAGGTTGGCAATGTGGCTCCTCCGGTTGTCAATGACCTCTTTAAAGTAACAAAAATCATAATAATCACTTATCCTTAAAGCTTATTAGATCTTGCTATCACTTAATCTAATTTTTTCCCTCTATTTTTACTGCATTAATTGCTTATCACTATAACCCTAAAAAAAATTCCCCCCTTCTATTTGTTAAGTTTGAATTTCAAATTTTGCCTTACAATTTGTTATTTTCCCTCTACTTCATATGCATTAACCGAGGCTTAGTTTTAGCACTATTAATTGGCTTTTCAATTGCAAACCAAAACGTCCTCGTCCGCTTTTATTCCCATCTTTTTGAATACTCATCACATGCTTGGCTATTTCCAAAGCAGTTACATGCAGGTGCGGTTTCACCGCACTCGATCGATAATTTTTGCACATTAGACCCAACCTCATAGGCCACTAACACACTTACAAATAGAAAAATTTGGACAAAATCTGAAGATTCTCACACGTAAATAGGCTCGGAAAAGACATTTAACTCCTAATTTTATTTAGCACACTATTGACGGGTTCATCTCTCTTATTTTAACGGGTTAATTGTTCAAATTGACCCTGTAATATACATTATGTCTGAAAAATGACCCTATAAAATACAAAACATATATTCTAGCATTGTAACTTGAATTTCTTTTTATTTTTGACCACCCTATAATATACGTGTAGTCTAAAAATGTGACCTACATGTTGGATTTTTTCACTATTTTTTTCATACATGTTTAGCACGTTAAAATATAGCTTTACACAAAAAATTAAATTTCTTCGACCAGGGATAAATTAATTATGAATTTTTATTCCCTCATAATTATGAATTTCTTAAACAATTTATAATTAATTTGTATCTCATTAAAACTACAAAATTTCATTGTGAAAGTTCTTATCATGTTCTAGTCATGCATACAAAATTAGGGAACTAAATTTGACTTGTGAGTATACGCTTACTCGGAACAAAATTTCAATTTTGCACGTGTTGGTTGAAAAATCAAAATAAATGTAAACGACTTCGAAATGTTATGAAACTTTACAGATCCTTTTTATGTATTTTTATAGATGTCTCTGCAAATAATGAGCTCAAAATTCGATTTATAGGTCGAGATTTCCGTTGTTTTGTTTTTTGAGTTTTTAACACTTTAAAAATTCATAATTAATTTGTCGTTTGTCGAAAATTTATAATTTTTTTCTGTGTAAAGCCATATTTTAACAATTTTAACTCGCCTCTAAGAAATCATGAAAAAAATTCAATCTCTTGGTTGCTTTTTTGGACTTCGCGTATATTACAGGGTTATAAATAATAAAAATCTCGAATTACATGTTCAGAATACAATTACATAGTCAAATTTTTCAGACTTCGCGTATATTACATGGTCAATTTCAATTAATAACCCTATTTTAAATTGTACTTTTGTTGATAAAATGATGTACCTTTTTTATTTCGATTTATGACTATTTATATATTACGTCAGCTGTGGATTTGCGATAAAATTTTTTCCCGGACTCCGTAAATTTCCTGGCTCCGCCACCCGTTACATGTATCTCTTGACCCTCCCCATACGTTCCCTTTTGTTCTCTCTCCCTCTCAGACTCATTTTTCTCCAACATCAAATGTCATCTTCCATTCAGCCTCTCCCTAACTTCATTCAATTTTCAATCCCCCTTCTCTCTCTCACTACAATTTTCCCTTTAAAGAACAAAAACCATCCATGAATTCAATTCAAATGCCCACAAAAGCCGTGAAAAAAAATATCAAAGAATACATCTTTCTGATCAAAGGTCACACTTGCCTATCACAACAACTTTGTTTTCATGGCTTTTGCTCGCCAAGATCAACAACCCCAAAAAGAAACTTCTACAAAATCAGAATATTTTTTTGTGGCAAACGAACCAGTGATAACTATTATATCCCAGATCTAGCAAGAGGCGTGACCGCCGTCATCCGTTACCAAAACTCAAACTGTTATATCCAAGTTGTTCCGCTGAGGTGAATCTTCGAGAACGTGTCCCACATTCCATATATTGGGTGAGTTTTTTGTCACTTCCCTTTTTGTTTGGAAAAATTTGTTTTTATTTTTGTTAAGTTTACACTTTTCTAATTTTGATTGTTGATTTATCTCTATTCTTGATTGAAGCCTCTTTGTTGATGCAGAACAAAATACCATAACTGCTTGCAAAACCATCCCTGTACGGTTGAATTACTCTTTTCCATTCTATCCAATGTGGAATCAGTTTGTGTATCTTTTTATCTTTCTGTGTGCTTCGTATGAATGTTAACTCTTCATATCTGTGTGCTTTCTCTATCCATCGGTTTGTTTTGTTTTCTCAAGAATTTTCTTCTTACATGTTTTACATTAGTTCATTGCAGCTTTTGTGATAATTCTTCTTCCCCTTTGATGCGACTGTCAAGTCAATTATTTACTCACTTTCAGTGTTCGGACGTTGTCATCATCTGGTGGCTTCAGTCTATTGCTGCTACTGTTGCAGCAAGGGACTAATATCAGCTGGTGAGGTGATAAACTGATAATGTAACCATGATAAGAATAAATATGATGAAGGCGCACTACCCTATTTTATAGGCTATCTCCTGAATCTAAATTTATTACTCCCTCCATTTTAAAATGAGTGTTGTTTAAGGTTGTTTCACGCACTATTGGCGCATATAAGAGGTACTATTGGGAAAAAATAATTATTAATTGTAACAATTTTAAAACAATATTTTTTGACTAAAACGACACTCATTTTGAAACGGAGGGAGGAGTTCTTTTACCTTTATCAGTTGCCTTGATTTTACTGATAAAGATACTATATTAATTGTAGCTGCAGTGATCTCATGGTTTCCCGGTTCTTATATGTTTGAATATTTTTTTTAGAAATTGGACTTTTGTTCGGTAGTGACCACTAATTATTGATTAATGGTCTAAAGAGTTTGCTACTTGATCTAGGTAACTTGGTTAGCTACTTGATTTGGTAGGGGATACAGTAGTCTTTATAATTGCTTAGAAGGCACCAATGTAACTCCTTTAATAATATTTTTATTAGTATTACAGTAAACAAGTAGTTGACAAAATTTGTTGTGTTTTCTTTCTGCTTCCTTTTAAGAATATAAGTAAAATTGACTTTTTAGATTCATTCATTTAATGATGAATGTGGTTTATAATATGAACCATATACATTATTAAATGAATGAATCTAAAAAATCAATTTTGCTTGTATTTAAAAACGGAGAGAGTAGTTGTGGTTTGACCTCTTATCTTTGATTGTTTCAATTGTATTAAATAATTCCAAGACATGTAATTTGTTGGCAAGACAAGAGCAGTTGAGTATTGGACAGTAGCCATTACAACATCTATCACCTATAGATAGTACAGACGACATTAAAATGTGAGGTTTTGAGAAAAGGATAATTGAAGTGCAAGATTTCAGATGTTTACAATCCATTTTTTTTTTTACCATTTTAACATGAAACTGCTAAATGGAAAAAACGATGAAGAGTTTGTTTTACAAACTAGCAATTTTTTTGAATGAATATTTATATTTGATTTGTAACTGTGTTTTATAAACTAGATGTTTCATTTAGATTAGAAGAGTTCTTTAGATATATCAGCTTGCTCTTCAAGCACTTTGTAACATTTATTGGATTGATGTGACCATTGAAAAAACTCTCGCTTATCGTCCAAAATTATTAATTATATTGTAGAACATCTGACCCTCACAAATTAAAACAAGCTACTGAAGACACTCATCAAATTGACATTTTTTTTTTATAACTCTTTCAATACATTCTAATGTCCAACTCCTTTTTCTTTTTTGATTGAATGGAATAACCAAATCCTTTCATCCTATGCATTTTTAAAATATATTCAGCCATTCTTTGAAAGGCCTTTTTAGTATATGTTGGAAAAAAAGTATTTATATGTTGTTGAGGAATTTAGATGGTAAGGTAATATATGGTAGTAGTGTTGGAAAAAAAGTATTTATATGTTGTTGAGGAATTTAGATCTTTAAAATGGTTTATGCAATGGAACAAGGTTGATCATAACTAGAATGGGAAAATATGTGCTAGAGGGTAAGGTAATATATGGTAGTAGTGTTGAAGAAAAAGTACTTATACCACATTTATCTTTGTCACCTTCAAACATCTGAATTCCTTTAAAGTTTCAAAGACGACAGTTCACTTTAGCTGTCTCTTTTGCCATGACTATTAACAAGAGTCTAGGGCAATCATTGCGACATGTTGGATTATATCTCCCAACGTCTGTATTTTCACATGGATAATGTTACGATATGTTGTGATTATCTCATTATTGTATTTTATATTGTAATTATGTTAGGATTAATTAGCCTTTATATGTAATTAATTTCTGTCTCCTATCCTATAATATAAATAGGAGCTCTTCCTTG
>Ga0228711_1005633_pt1 | contig 19010 bp, 7 predicted proteins | sample MedpolnodulmetaG_2_FD_177996 | JGI IMG/M metagenome (GOLD analysis project Ga0228711, IMG submission 177996) | Root nodule microbial communities from Medicago polymorpha collected in Santa Monica, California, United States - brown nodules | ecosystem: Host-associated > Plants > Roots > Nodule...
TTTTTTTTCTCTACAAAATTCATCACCCAAACATAGATAAAGGGAAGCATTTATACTTGAGGCCATGAACAAGTTCATGAATTTGTTATAAAAAATATCTAGATCCAATATCTCTGATGGTATCAGAAACTAAGAATCCAACTGAGATTATTTTTCAGGTTAAACTGGGGATGTAGCATACTAGCATCCATGCACCAATCTTTTAAGCGGGTTCGAAGGTTTACTTTGAACAAAAATGATCAAAGATGAATATATGCAAAAGCTTTTTGTTTGACCCTCTTTTTTTGGTTTATGGCTTTCTATTTGACCTATGGCAAATTTATGAAAATTCTTATCTATTATGTCATGGTGACTAAACATATACGTACATATTAAAAGTTTTGGATTTGTTGTACCAAAAAAAGGTTTTGGATTTGATTTTTTGATTCTTTTATTTTTGAAAGACAACAAAAATCAAAAGAGAAAGAACTATTTCCTCCTCTTATATACAAAAAGAAATAACTATTTGCAGACATATTTTACCTTCTAGTTTTCACGTTTTGCGTGTGTATAAATATCCGAAATCCAGTGATTTTAGTATGAGCACTGCTATTTGCGGCGAAATAACTTCTCATGAACCTGACGCAAATTCCTTGCCACCATTGGATTTACTTTAGCGGAGTCATGGGATGTTTGGATAAAAAGACGAGAACATGCTACAGTAACAACTTACCACTTACAAGGTAGTCGTGACGTTCTTAGGATGAGCTATTTTGCGAGAAGTAGCATTGTTCTTTTAGTTTGAGCACTGCTATTTGCAGCGAAATAAATTTTCACGAAACTGTCGTGAATTCCTTGCCACCATTGGATTTACTTTAGCGGAAATCATGGGATGGTTGGATAAAAAGATGAGAACATGCTATAGTAACAACTTAAAAATTACAAGGTAGTCGGTAGGTTCTGGGGATGAGCTATTTCGCGAGAAGTAGCATTATCCTTTTAGTTTGGGCACCACTATTTGCAGCGAAATAAATTCTCACAAACCTGTTGCAAATTCCTTGCCACCATTGGATTTACTTTAGCGGAAATCACAGGATGGTTGGATAAAAATAATAACATGCTACAGTAACAACTTAACATTTAGAAGGTAGTCGTGAGGTTCTCGGGATGAGCTTATTTCAAAAGAAGTAGCATTCTCAGGTTATAATCCAAAATCATTCTCAGGTTATTTTGAATTATAAAATCTGATATGTGCGAATGCAGTAAAAAAAACTTGTACTTTGGAGGGTTTGGAACATTTCCAATTATATAATATGAACAAGTCAAGTACAAGATTTTTCTGTACCCCACATTGCACCGATAATTTTTGTGGTCCACGACGCACATAAACTTTTATAAATTGGCGTGTTTGGTGCATTTTTAAACCACATCACAAAACCATGAACAATTATCCAGTAGATGTAAACACCAAACTAACCGCAGTGTACTACAAGAGGGAAACCTAATATGTTTATTGTCCTAAATGATGTCACAGTGTTTTGCTTGAAGGACCAACTAGACCAAATTAGAGGCCACCTCAACCATAGAGACACAAGAAGGATTCACAGTGTTGAGTATCGTCGTTCATCGATGGACTCAAATGAAAGTGCCCAGTTCACCCTGATGAAGCTTTGGAACAACGATGAGGTGAGAATTATGTTCTCTATATTTGGTCAGCATAGTTTGAAGGGACCGGTTGAGTTAGACGTTTCCCTGGTCATATCTTTTCAAGATATTTGGGAAAATTTGATTCGACCTAGGACCTATGAAGAAATCAGTGCTTTCATGGGTAGACTGGTTGAATTATGTTGTTGAAATTGTTGTGTTTAATGTACTATGTTGTAAATCTAGATTTAATGCCAGATTTTTTTTTAAATATTCTGTGTATTAATTGGACATCGTTCGGATTATATAATCTGAAATGCACCTAATCCTCCAAACTTTAAGTTTTAACACAGATTGGAATTACACGCAAGGCTTGAACGATTTGTGGCATTTTTGGTCGGTTTGGACATTTTAAATGTTTCCTTTGACTGTAGTCACAATCCATAAACATTTTAAGGCAATAAATAGCCTTGCATTCTTCTACATTTTTATTCATTCTTCACTTTTTATTCATTCTACACTTTTCTTTCTTAAATTTTATTTGTAAGTGGATTATGATACCATGGTCACTGTTGACTATTCATACTTTCCTAAAATTGCTGTGCAGTTTATATGGGGATAGTACGATCGTCAGTTGAGATCTTCATACCAGTTATAATATGAATTCTGAGTTTTGATAGGTTTTAGATTTTATAATCCAAAAATCTGCAAAACGGTTTTAGATTATATAATCCTAACAAGAGTATTTTAAAAATATTGGAGGGCACGTCAGAAGAGAGAAGGGTGAGAAGAGAAATTCCCTTAATACAATAGCTAAGTAAAATCTTTTCACCCACAATGAACTCCTTGATGAACTTTCTAGAATTTGAGAATTTCTTTTTAGGCCTTCTCAATATCTCTTAGGCCCCATTAAATTTCCGTTTTTATTCTAATATAAGTTTCGTAGATAGGGAGTTATCTCTCGGATGACTAATTTACATGACAACACAATGAACAAATTGTTAGTTACGTTATTTTGGTGTTTCCAAATTTTCAAACCATCCTATTTGCTCTTCAAACCTACTTTTCACTTAGTTCTTGACGTTAAACTATGTAATTTATTTGGTTAGGAACCTATGTATTTGGCTTAAGTAATTTATGCCAATTTTTTTTTAGTTCTTTGTTTACATAATTTGTTTGTTTAAATCCTTTTTTTGCAGTTGTTAAAGTGTATATGTTAACTTAAACAGTCATATGGGAGATAACACCCTAACCCTCCGGGAGATAACTCCCAAACCATCAGGGATGTATCTACCGAACATATATATTAGAGGTAAAAACATATTTTTGGAGGGCTTAAGAGATATTGAGGGGGCCAAAAAAGAAATTCTCCTAGATTTTTCTGTTCTAATTGGGTCTATTGGACCTTCAAGATGTTTTGCTCCATCTAGACCTTTTGGGTCTTCTCCATCATTTGTCATGTTTCTTTGGAGATTTTCTTTTCTCACCCTAGTAGCTTCTAGCACCTCCTCTGAATTTATAATTTTGTCTCTGGATTATATAGTCCGAACCCAAAAAACATGGTCCGGATGATTGATAAATGTGTTTTTCCTTTTATTTTCCATTTTTAGTGATGGTATGTGAATCTTTGTAAGAATTTATTTTCCATTTTTGGTGATGGTAAGTGAATCATTGCAAGATTTTCTTTCTTCCTTTACAATATGGTTTTTTATTTAAAAAAAACCAAATATTATGTTTCAGCCAAAACTTATCTTCTAAAATCATAATACTAATATAAAGTTTCAAATTAATTGTAGTTACCATTGAAAATTGTAAACAAAACCGAAAATCCTGAGTAATCATTTAAAGTTGTTTCCTATGATTAATTTGACAATGCTGTATGGTGCACCAACCTATGTGGTTGTTATACATACATGGTTCAATAGCAATAAACAACTTAAACACCACAAGAGCTGAATTTTTCTAATGTGCCGCAAAATACAAACATAGAAAAATCAACAGAAACTATAAATTGCTTACATAAATATGGTTCATATTACAACACATATATACCTCTGAACTTTTTTGCGTTCACATTACATATGCCGCGTCACAAAAAACTCTTAAGCATGAAGGAGAGAAGTAGACAACCTAGGATAAGAAGATGCATTGTGGGTGATGCATGCTTGAGTTGCGAACATGGTGATCATAACCTTTGTTTTCTGTATCTTTTGATTCCTGAAGCTGCTCCATTGTTTTCACAACCTCGTCCATATTTGGCTTGATTCTAGGCTCTACGGAAGAACATTGTGAAGCAAGGGCGGCTTCAGCATGAGCTCGGCTATGTGAATTTTGACCTTCGAGTCGTGGATCTATCACGCAAAAATATCAACCTTTGTTGAATAGGTAGGGCTTGCCGGCTTGGTACATTCTATTAAAAAGAGGTAAGGAAATAAACTCGGCTTCCAGTGTCAACAGAGTTCAATAGGGTGGCCATATGTAGTGTCCCAGAAACGAATACACCTATAATCAGTTTCACCTCCATTCACAAGAAGGTTGCTTTGGGGAGGGGATCGAACAATGGCCTTCGCAGCAGCAGTGTGCTGCGCTGTTAGTCTCAAAGTTGGTTTCTGAGAGGGCTGATTCCATACCAAAAGCTTCTCATATTAAAAAACATGACATTGAACAAGAGGTGAATTAAAACTCTAGAAAAAATATACTAAGCAAAAAGTAATTTTGGGTGAGTCGGCATACCCGATTATCATTACCATCAGAAGCAAGTCCTCTGTCATCACAAGACCATTTGAGTCCACATACCTGTCAAGTTGAAGGTTAAAAATTTCCATCAATATCACTACTTACATACAATTGATTTTATGAAACATTATTACCAATGCTAGTTCGATTTGTATTTGTAATTGTTTTTTTTACCTTACGAATTGTGGCCAACAAGCTTGCCAATAAAGTCACTTGAAAACCCTCATGTTGTGTTGAAGTATGTTTCTATCCCTATTCCCTGAAGCCTAAATGCAAGGATTCCATGCCAAGACACCAGTTCTTGTATGATGCTCTCCCATTGTTCCGATCTTCTTGCATTTAGTACTGTCCTAAATCTGTTACCGTAAGGCAAAAATGTTATGTTATAGTTATTCTTAATCATCAAATCAAAAAGATGGACTATAAAACCTAATCAAAGTAAGCTAACAACGTACGAACTTGACCAACATTTATACCAATGCTAAATTCTAGTAAACTAAATCAACCAATGTCAAAAGTTTATGCAGACAAACAAGTGCAGCTAAGCAAAATATTTCTCACAAAATGCAAAAACAAGAACCGCATTTGCATATTTTAGCAGAACATGCCTAACACAAACATTTATACACAGTCTAATAATTTCAGTTCAATGATAATTTTAAACCCATAAGTGAGAGGAAGAGGTGGTTACTTGTTTGGTGAAATATATGTAGCAAGATCGTTTGAAATTGCATACAATTAATATGTGACGGCCAAATTTCTAGTACTTGTTTCCAGTCTCACCTAATTTCTAGTATTCTGGATCATGGTACCTTACCCCTTTGCAAGAAGCTAAATTTCACACATTAAGAAGCTAGAAGTGAAACTTCACACATTAACAACTCTAAAAAAAGGATGAAAGTAAATAATTCTCACTTTTGAGAAAGAACATGTCCAAATTTCATGATGTATACAAGTGTTTGTATACAATGTTACCTAATCACCACTACGACAATCACATTTTCATGCACTGGAAAATAAAAATCAAGAACAAAGCTAAATCAAGAACCAAATAAAGAACAACATAGTTGCATTTCTTTTTTGTAAGGGAAGCAATGATATGAATGAAGTATTAAATCATCGAAATCCCAGATGCTTCAGAAAAAGCAAAACTCAGGAGACTCATATTTACATATAGCATGAAAAGAGACACCAATTTTTTTTTCATTTCCAGTGTAACTCATACCTTGACAACATGGAAATACACACATGTAATTACAGAAACATAATTCATTACAACAATCTCTTCTTCACTGCATAATGATAGTTTTTACAATAGTCAGCAACTTAACAAAGATTCTTGAATTTGTCAAGGAAAAGGTATCCAAGAGATCATACACAAGAACCAAAAGATAGAAATTGATTAGCGATTTTTCTTGAAGATCATAACTAGGTTGATGAAGATAGTGAAATCATAGAGAAAGCAGATAGAAAATAGAGAGAAACTGAATCAAGAAAATGTGATTTTGATTATTGAAGATGAGTTTGTTACAAGCAAGCTATTTATAGAGTACAAAAGCATAACCAACTTCTAATTGTATCCATTTGTCAATAGCTGCTATTGAACTAACTCATGTAAACTTGTGCTATCCTGTGTCTCATACATCAGAAAATTGTGTGCTACACTAGTGTCTTATGGTTTACTTGCTACGCAAGTAAGCTGAAAACTAACTTGAATTCTCAAGTTTGACATTGTTTTCACTATTGTTCACATGGTAAAAGCTTTAGAAGAGAAAAGTGACATAGATGTGTTATTTATTGTTGCTAGCATTTGCCAAATGAAGCTCATGTGCAAACACGAAGTAGAAAAACGAATTTTCACACAAACAAGCTTCAATTGAAACATATTGTCACACAAACAATTTTGGAATACTTAGCAATCAACTTGTTAACCTTGCCTTGAAAGCAATCATATACGTTCAATCAACATCCACCACAACATAAATCCAAATTGAAACAGTAAGTAACTATAACTATGCTAAATCAAATTATTGTAGCATAAGAGAATAATGAAAAAGCAAATTAATCTACCTCGATTTTAAAGAGATTTCCAACTCTAACCTGCAACGCAAGTATAAACAGCCACAAACTATGATTGAAGCATTCAATCACAGTGTATCAAATAGAAAATTGAAAAAGATGGTATCATTGTTCGTAGAATTTGTGGTTGGACATAAAACAACCCACAAAACTGGCTTGAATTTTTGTTTTTTAGGAGCAACTAAAAGCTAGTCATTGCAGACTTGATAAAAAGAAATCCCCCAAATCAAAATCCTATATATATATATAGTTTGCTCCCTAACGTTGACACAAAATATATAGTTTGTTTAACTTCAAAAAATTCAATTGATAGAAGAAGACTATTTTACTGACACTATATATGTGCATTACGACAAGAAGAGACTACATTTAGACTTTGAGAGAATTAGAACGCCCAAATACTCGTCGACATTTATGCTCGAAAAGTGTTAATATACTACAAATACATGCTCATTTTTGCATATTGTAATAACGACAATTTGCACAAATGCGCACATTCAAATGTAGTATAATGACACTTCAAGAATAATTGTTTAAGACTAGTTAAATAATTCGAATAATCTTAAAGTGTCCAAATAAAAGTTGTTGTTGTTCTTCTTCCTTCTTCCATGTCGTGGTGCACATTTATATTGTCAGCAAAATAGTTTGCTTATATCAATCAATATTTTTAAAGTTTCAGAAAACTATGTATTTTGTGAATGTCATGAGTGAAGGTATGCCGCATCAATTTAAAATATTACACATCATCAATTTTACTGTCAAATTTTTGGGAGGAGTTAATTTCAAAAAATTTAAAAATAAGGGGACTAAAATTGGAAAATTAAAAATAGGCAAACCAAAATCTATGATTGAGCAAAATAGTGGGATTAAAACTGCAATTAAGCCTTTAATTTAATTGTTGATCATTTTGGTAATTTCTGAACAAAAAAAAAAATACTAATGAGTTAGGAGTTAGGCTTCTCTTTGTCGGACATCATTGTTTTTTTTTGGTCAAGTAAGCTAATCGTTAGAAATTCACTCATTTAAGATGAATAAGTAGAATGGTCGACGTTTAAATTCCGATCATACATATATTATGCAATATTCTTATCAATTGAGCAAAGCTCGAAGGGATGAGACATCATTAGTTTTAGACTAAGTTGCATTTTTCGCCACCTAAGTTTCAAAATGTTGCGATTTTGGCCCCCTATTAAAAAATGGCAATTTTGACCCCTTTCATTTCAAAATTGCTGAGAAGACGCCACGTGTCCCAAAACAGAGACCATAATCGCAACTTTTTGAGAAGATAAGGGGTCAAAAAAATCATATTTTCCTTATGTTAGGGGGTCCAAAAAGCTTATTTCTCTAAATATGGGTCACTTTTGCCATTTTTTTAATAGATGGCAAAAATCGCAACATTGTGAAACTTATGAGGCAAAAAGTGCAGTTTAGCCTTAGTTTTATTTATGATGAAATATATAATTGAAAAGTTAATGGAAAAATATATATTAATTGCGACAAATGTCAACCATTATTTTTATTTTTCCAGTGTTTGTTTTAGATTTTAAAAAAAAATCTATTTTGTTAAAAAAATCACTTTTAATCTCAAAATGAAAAGTTATTCCTAGTAGCCTTTTCAATATCAGGTTTATTTATACCTTTAGTCCCTACAAATAGGGATTATTTGAATTTTAGTTCCTAAATTTACTAATCCTTTCAAATTTGCCATGCAAATATTAATCAATAGACTATTGGTCCCTGAAGCTATTTAATGACAGTCACATCACTGATTAGTTGAGTTGGTAGAGCTGATTGGTTATATGGCTTGCTGACTCATCGAAAGATGATGTGAACGGACCAAAATGCCCCTAAGCGCCTCAGGCAAATGCAATATGACTATTATACCCCTTCCTTCTTCTTCCTTCTCTTCCACCACCACCAACTGCATCAATCACTCTCACTCTCTAATTTTTTTCTCATAGTGTTATTGAAAGATTTTTTTCAATTCATCAACTTATTTATCTCATACCATTATTGAAGGATTTCTTTCAATTCTAATACCGTTCTTTATCTTTCAAATCTTAACATAACTCTTTTTTCTTCCTGCTTTTAAGATAATACACTCTTGTAGTTTAATGCAATTATAAGAGAAAATAATTATACCCGAGATTTGGAGAATTAATTATATAAAAATGGTTCCTGGCACTGAGCTCAACCCAGTCAATATGAAGGAAGGAGTCTTACTTAAGTATAGTGGTTGAAGCCTTGTAAATGGTAGGGATTGGTTATAAGCACTTAGCAACAAGAAGACCAAAACCACAATTTAAATGGTGATACATAAATAAGTTAAAAAAGAATGGGTAGGAGAGATAAAGATGATGACCATAGAGTGATGACTTTGATTATTTAAGCAAAAGACTAAAATGAAAGGGAGCAAAAGAAAGATCAAACTAAATTAAACAAAACAAAAGAAAAGGAAGATATTACAGGGAAACAACCATCATATCAGTTATCAATAACATCGAGCAAGATAGAGAAATCCAATACTACAAATATGTGCGAAGAGAGAGAGAAATGAGTTCAAGAGCTAAATATGAATGAATACTTAGGGCCTGTTTGGATTGAGTTTAATTTAAGCTTATGAAAATTAGATTATGTAAATAAATAAGCTTTTATTTTAATTTATAAACTTATACTAACAAAAATTATACCTTTATAAACTAATTTTTCATAAACTATCTTAAAAACTTATAAATAATACATAAAAACTTATTTATTTGCCTAAATTATTTTATATTAGCTCTAAAATAAGTTAATCCAAACGGGCCCTTAAAAGAGAAACTTCGGAAGATGGTGAGAAAAAAACGAAGCGGTGCTTTGTATGCAAGAACCAAAAAGAGCAATACACACATGAGAAGGGTGCAACTTCCAAACCTATTTCTTTATTCAAAATATTAATGAACGTAAAGTTAAATACAATTGAAAAATAATTAAGAAAATAATTCTAATTATAGAAAATTAAAAAAAATGGCTCTCAAAAGTGACAAATGTCAAACTTGTCAAAGAACTAACATTGTTCTATTATATTGAACGATTTGACAAAGTTAATTTCACAATGGTGTATAATACACCACGACCAGGGGCAGAGCACAAGAAAAACTAATATACCCCTATATATTCACATTTTGAATTCCCATTACTTTTATTTTGTACCATTAGCCCAAGAAGCTCGAAAACTCAACCGTGGGCTAGGGTCCTGGATACGTAACTCACCACATGATGGGGCACACTAGACTATACCTTAAAAGCAAGATAAAAAGTATAATATTATCCACATAGACAATGCTACAGTTTTAATTTTATACATATATACATGGTTCAACAACAATAAACAACTTATGGACCACAAGAACTGAATTTTCTAACGTGCCTCAAAATACAAACATACAAAAAAAACAACAAAAACTATACATCATTTGCATAAATATGGTTTCATGTTACAACACCTATACCTCTGAGCTTTTTTGCGTTCATGTTACATTTGATGCGTCACAAAAAACTCTCAAGCACGAAGGAGAGAAGTAGACGGTCTAGGATAAGCAAAAGCCTTTTATCACCAGTTGGTCCATCTCTGGCCAACCCGAAATCAGAAAGTTTGGCATCATAGTTTTGCAAAGCACCAAACCATGAACAAGTTCAGTAATCAAGTACTAAATCCATCAAATTCAACCATAAAAAGGCCACACTAAAGTTGAGGTTATGTACATACAAAATCAAGCAGTATATTCGAAGTTTTGAAGTCATGATATATGACTTTATGTTTTGTACTACGGAGAAAATGAAGACCTTTTGCAGCTCCGGAGGATATTTTCATTTGCAAACTCCAAGAGAATGGGTGAAAAATAAGAACCTCATGCATTAAAGACGATAATTTCAATAGAACATTAATACTATAAGTACTATTTAACGGTTCACTATTGTAGTGGAAAATTTTTGCAAGGATTGAGAAGGAATAAGAAATTAATAAATCCAACTGATTTAGAAGATACTAACGTCTGAAAACATGGTTCTCCATGCCCTTCGGCTTAAACTCGTAAACCAGAAGCCGATGATCATCCTCAAAGCAGTATCCTATTAATTTAATAAGATTAGGATGTTGAAGTTGCCCGAGATAGTTGATTTCAGCCTGAACCAAAACGACACAAAACATGAAGATCATTAACTATTAGACATTGGTTGAACTTTAGTATGATTGTCAAGTCCACCCAAAGTAAACCGTTAAAGTTATCGGGTTTGATTAATAATATGTTAATAAGATCAAAGGAAAAAAAAGTGAAAAGAGTGTCTAAAAAAGATTGCAGTTGCCTAGAATTTTGTGGCTGATCTTACCTCATTATAGCTTAAGTTTTTCAAGTCGGAAGATTGCAAGATTTCACCGTCACTTCGAGAAGTGACCGGTATAGAGGCTAATGAGTTCCTGCTAGTTGAGCTGATGTCATGGCCACTTCTGCTTACACTTCTATAAGTGAACTCTACATCAACAAAGCCAATAAGCAAAAAATTCTTACAAATTTTCACAATCATCATTGGCCTTAAACCATAAAAAATAATCACTCTTTGGCCATGTTTCGATAAACAACATATTTGCAGCATATAACACAAGCAAGCTTATGTACATGTTATTTCTATAGCAAAATAAAATAAAGTTAAATTGTTTTTATATAACATATAAACTGTTTTTATAAACTATCTCACAGAACTTATGTCACCAAACAAGCTCAAATAAGTCAATTCAAACAGGCCCTTAATACTAAGTTCATATGAACTCTTACAAAAATCTAAATCATACTTATGTTATCTCAACAAAGAATTACTCTCAGACTCCGACCATAATTTCTTTCGCAAACCAATTATACTTCAGAAAATAAAAACCGTTCTTCTAATCAATTTGAAATGTAATTAAAATCCAAAGAGACACATTTATGAATTATTTCTAAAATTATATTGAATTTATCAAAAAAAAAAAAAAAAATCACTTCTAAACCAAATTGACCCTAAGTAAGGTTTTCAAAAGGGGTATAAAAGCTAAAATCCTAATGGGTGTCTGAAAATCAAACTCTTTTATTAAAGAGCACATATCACCAAGTATGTGAAAAACGATAGCGGCCTTAAATTGCAAGGATCTCAAGAATATTCAATAGATTAAGCTACACAGAGATGATTACAAAATTACCCTTAAAGTTCACAATAGAATCAAAAACTCAAGTATAAAAAAATTGTCAAGACTGGAAACATTGATATAAAACTTTTATTAAAATGTAGGCGTATCTTACAAAAATAACCATGATATAAAACTCATGGTTGAAAACATTATCAAGATTGGAAATGTTGACCATCATTATGAATTTTTTGATTTAATTAAAAGCATGCACGTTATTTGAATAAATATATTATTGCAAAATAAATGGAAATAGTGAATTAGAAGATTGTTGTGTTAAAATGATTCAAAAGTTGAATTTTCTTTCTTGAATAAGCAATCAAAAGTTGTTCATTTCCCTTCCAAGAACTATTGATTTGAAAGAAATGGATCTTCTAAGTCAAAGCCCAAAATATATAGCAAGAGATACTTTGTTGCTCTCTGGCCTTCACAAAACACATAGTTTGTAAAAACTTTTAAAATGTTAAATGATAATTAGGTAGTTTTGCTCACACTATACATATGCATTACGACATACAACTCCATGTTAGTCATTTTGAGGAAGTTGGAATTGCCATACAACTCCATGTTACTTATGTTTGAATTGTTATTTGACTAGATTTAAACATGTTCATTTGTGCAGATTAACATAACTCACATATGGCAATATGAAAAAATGAGTGTGTTTAAATTTAGTCTAATGACACTTCAAGCATAAGTGTCAAAGAGTAGATGGACAATCCCAATAGTCTTTTAAAGTGCTCAAAGAGAGTTTTTTCTTCTTCAAGGCCGCAAGGCTCATATATAATGTCAGGAAAATAGTTCGCTTTTATCTTTTGAATTTTTTAAAGTTTATTCAAACTATGTATTTTGTGAATGTCTGAAAATTATTTACTACAATGTACATTGGACTTCGATTTGGGAGATATCTTCATATCACCTCTACATTTATTGGAAGGAAAGTTGGTAAACTATTTACTCATGAGTTTTATATATCATGGTTATTTCGATAAGATCATCCTATATTTTGATGATAAAACTCATTCATTGGTAATTCGACATTTCAATTGTAGGTCATATATTTCTTGAGGTGCTATACCTAGCGAAAAGATTTTCGCTAAATTTCCTGAAGCTTATTAACAGTGTAAATTGATATAGCATGACTGCTTTAAGTTCGGTAATTGCTCGAAACCACGGGAGGGTGGTGTGAAACAACCAATCATAGTTATTCGCTTGGTATTTGGGAATATATCTCTCGTGATGTATAGCATTTTTGATTTCTTAATGTAATACAACATTTAATAAAATCCGCACAAATGTGAGTAACTATTGAGACTTTCTTAAAAGACATAGCATAACTTGAAGAAAGACAAATTGAAAGAATAAAGTTTGTGAATTTTGTGCTATTTTGTTAGTGATGACAAATGGTTTTAGAAGAAAAAAAATCAAGAAACAAATAATTTAAGCGTGAACTATATGTCAAAACCCTTATTTTCATACTGTCATAACAAGTTTACTAAGAGATTGTACCATAAAAGAACTAGTTAACACTCGTTACGATTGAAATTTTGACAGAGCACAATGAACAAATTAGAAACACTGAATTTCTACCCTACGGTTCTTATACCCTGCCAATTGTTTTCTTATTATAATGTTGCATGCATATACTAACCAATAATTGGGCTGGTTTGAAAAGCTCATTTAACAATTGAAGTTTTATATATAAGCGAAAGAAGAAAAAAAAAGGAAATAAAGTTTTATGAATTATAGTTTTATATCGAAATAAAAAGAAAAAAGAAATACAGTTTTATCCGCCTATAAAAACTATATTGCTACAACACCATGCAATAGGCATAGAATTTCAACAAAGAATTTCCCTCCTACTCATACCATATTAATTTCTTTCCCTATAGGTGTTGCTAGAAAAGAAAACCTTTCTTCTAATAAATATGGAAGAAGATTAAAATCCACTGAGAAACATTTATAATTATTTGTAAAGTTATAGGGGACTTATCCAAAAAAAAAAATCACTCCTAAAAGGTTAAGGTCTTTCAGATGCAATCACCGAAGCAAAAAGATTCAAGGGTGAAAGAGCAAAACTAATTAAATGGGTACAAAAGGGTAAACAACCACAAAACAAAAATTGTATATGATATTTTGGCTTTGATGCATGAAGCTTTTGATTTTATCATGTGAAATGAGAATGTAACAAGAGCAACCTCTATTTGGGTTTCGGTTGTACTTTGTTGCTTTTTTTTTTTTATATATTTTGAATGCCTTGAATACGGCGAAGGCTGGCGTAGGAAAGTGATCTGGATCAATTCACGGTGAATGAGTAATCTGACCCATTTTATTATAATAGATCATTGTATACATTATACACTGTAACAAACTCATGCACCGTGCGTGACCCAAACTACTCACCAACGCTAGCCTTCGTCTTTGAATATGAGTTAGAAGAAAATGATGAGTTTGGTTGTAGTGGTGATATGAGGTTGAGGTCTCCCCAATAGTTTTCTTTTATAGATGAAGGAAGCACTCTCTATTTTGTTGTTGATGTTTAATGCTTAATATTTAATATTAGTATTACCTAAAAGCATCCTTCGGTACATAGATAACAGTTTGTAACATTTCCTCTTACATGTCAAATATATTGCTATTAATTTTTCTTTAAGAAAGTGAGTTTGTTGTTTATATCATTTTGGTAATATTTTAGCTTGTGCATGTGATGCTGCAAGGAGTTGTTGGGTGGGCAGCATGTGATTAAATCTTTGCAAGCTGTAATATTGTCAAAAAGAATCATCATGCAGGAATTATAACTTTCACCTTTATTTTTATTTTTATTTTATTTTCTTCTATTGTTAGTTTTATGAATTTGATGTCTCGTGAGTTGCTTATTTCATAAGCATGGTGATGGATAGTAACTCAGAATCGGTGGCACTATCGATGTGAAAAATATAGTGGTACATCACACAGAATCCTTAACCCCAAGTATGGTACTGTTTAAAAACTCAGAATTTTAATGCGTAATTAAACATCATACGACCAATTAATACTGATGATGAGTCTACACATAAAATTGAAGTTTTTAACTATATGAATGAAGCACTCTCTCAAAATGGGGGCTATACAAGTTGCACATGTAGTTGAATGTGTGTTGTATTGTACCTTTTCCCAACAGGTTTGGAAGGAGGTATTTGGGTGGATGGGAGTAGAGGAATTAAATAAAAATGATGGTGTAATGGATATGTTCAAGTTCAGCAAATTGATCAAAGAAAAGAAAGTTAAGAGGGTGAAACATCTGATTTGGCTAGCAAATACATGGAATATTTGGCTAATTAACCATGGAACAATATTGTCTTCAATGACGTGGGTGATGTTGATAAAGTCGTTAATGACATCAAAGCTCTATCGTGATCGTGGTTTCTTAGCTTTAAGAACAAAAATTGTGATATATTGTTTGCTGATTGGTGTGCTAATCATTTAGCTTATATATGCTCAACACTAAAAAAAAATCCTGTGAATTACGGCGGCTAAAACTTGCTTGTTACAATGGTTTTGGCCGCCACAGTAAACCAAACCGGCGGTTTCAAAACTGCCTTAATTTTGTCTTCCACAAAGTTTAAAATGAAAGTTTAAGAAGAATCACCATGCAAACTGCCATAACACGCGCTGAACAAAAAATTACAGCTAAATGTTTGAATAAAAGGGCGGTTTCAACTGCCATACAATGATACAATACACCTTTTCACAAAACAAAAAAAAAACGCATTGCGACAGTTTGAACAGTAATAAAAATAGAAACAATTGATAATTTTCATGTAGAAAAAGTTTCTTTTTGATGTTTCAATATTTTAATTACATAAATTCTAATATAAATTTTTATTTTAAACTTTTTATTAAGTGCCCTAAGGACAGAACACTCGTTGCCTATAAGATTAAAAAAAAGAAGCTCCCCACTTCAGCTGCTTACTTGGTTATCTACTTTCGATTGGGGAACATAAAGGGACATAACTAAAATGAAGGATTACAAACATTAGAAACAACCAATGTAAAAAGAAACTAACGTCATTTTCCCCTCAAAAGCTTGTTACCGTAACAGTAAACCAAGAAAGTGTGATCACTTGTGTTGGAGCTATGACCTTTGAGCTTGATGACCCCGTCCTCCGACGTCTCTGTCCTCCAGTGAAGGAAGTTGTCTTTAGCTTGTTTGAGGTAAAAACCCCATCACCTTAAGTATAAGTGTTGTTGTTGCTCTTTATTTTCTCATCTTTTAGAAATGTGAAGGCTAGAAATGTGAAGATTGTGTATAATATTATAGTACTATTTCCATATAATGATTATTAATTTTGTGTTTACTGTATTGTACACACCATTTATAGAATTTTTTTTTCTTCATAAGACTTAGGGTAGTTCATCGGTTCTGATGAAGAACTTGACTATTTCTAAGGGAAAATTTGTGTGTGGGAAGACATGTGTATAGACTATGTCAATTGTTTTATGTTGGATGATCTTGTTAAAAGTTGTTCTTATTATTTCAAGATTTCACACTTTTGGTGTTTGGATTATGAGTTAGGTTTTAGAATTGAGTTGTGTTGAACCAAAATGAGTATTGTACAATGCCTCATAAGTTTTGATGATAACAAAGCATAAAAAGAACAATTGGATATAGTAATGTATGTTTAAGTATGCAGAACCATATACTAAATTTCATTGTATTAAATCAAGTTATGATATTGAAAGAACGTATAAAAAACATTTGAAAACTAAAGAAAAGTTGAAGTTCTGGACCAGAATCTAAAGTATACTAACTTCTCAAGATTCTGAAGACTTGGACTCTGAAGAAGTGTAGCGTCTGAAGGATTAGACTCTGAAGATTTGGACTATAGAAAAGTGTAACTTCTAAAAGACTCAGACTCTGGTAGCCACATCAGCATCAGAAGACTCTGACTAGTTTTGTCATCTTATGAAGACGTCACAATCAGACTTAGATAGTATAATTTATCCTCTTCTGGCCACGTGCAGAAATAGATAAAGAACTTCAAGGACAATTACAATGAAACAGATAATTCCTTTTGAAGCAAAGGAATTTCAAATGTCTTTTCACAACATTAACCAAATCAAGAAACATTTCAACGTCTATAATTAAGCTTCTCAAGGACTGAAAGTAATGTGATGGCACCTCTCCAATGTCTCTTAGATTTCCCTCTATATAAGGAGCTGAAGACTTGAAGAAATGAATAAGATTCTGCATATTTTGAAAGTGCCATTTCTCTGTCAAAATCAAAGCGCATTTGTACTTAGAATTTCTTACAAATTTTAAATCTTAGAATTTCTTAAGTTTTAAGATTCCATTCTATTTTGTATTGATTACACCTCTGATTGTATATCAAGTGTAAAACTCAAACAATTTTTTATTTGATTAAGTTAGAATGTCATAGGTCTCTTTTAGTTGTGATTGAGCATTGGAAGTCGCTTTCTTTTGTGCTCGAGCATTTGGAATCCTTAGTTGTTATATTGAAAATCCCTTGGAAGTGCAAAGGGACTAGACTAGTCTCGATTTGTGGGATGAACTGGTATAAATTTCTTTTTGTCTCTCTTTCTCTGTGTTTTGATCTTAATCGCTATATTCAAAACTCTGCATCACACTCTGAAGATTACCTTTAGACTCTAATCCATGAAAACACTTAGAAAAGTTTGAAAAAACCAACAAAATTCAACCCCCTTCTTGTGTTTTTCTCACCCTCGGATTGTTTGAAGTGGTGAGTGGCAATGATTTAATTGGGATGGTGAACATTGCTATCAAATCAACACTGAAGTTCACTTTTCTATAAGCACGAGATGGATGATCATATTATTGTTGATTCATCTCTAGTAGCATTACTTACACAAGAAGAGCATGTTGATGGTGTTCTTGAAAAAGAATAAGTTGGATCTCATGAAGAAGGTGTTCATTAAGAGTATGTGCTTACACTAAAGATAATTGTCATGCTACTCAAACTCGGCAAGCAGGCAATTACAACAATCAAGTGAGGGAGCCCTTAGCTGAGTGAAGGACAGACGATGTTGGAACAGACGAGCAAGGGGTGATTCTTTCTCAAGGCCAAGAACTCATAATGTGGGTCGTTGGATGCTTAAAGTTGAGTTAAAGACATGGTGGGACTGGACAATGACACATAACCATGATTTATCGTTGTTAATGACAATAACCGTTACAAGAAATAAGGGACCAGACATAATCAATGATGGAGGCCTGAAGTTGATTTCAAAAATTACAGTTAGAAAATTTTTTCCCATGTGGATACCAAACATTTTCATTAGTTTAAAAATGAAATGTGTTATTGTCGGGTGTAATAGCTAATATATTGTTATTGTAACGAAATTTGGGAAGATATTTCTTACTCATTGAGAGGGTTAACTTACATAGCTTTATTATATATTGTTATTCTATGTTCTTGAAATTGATAAGAGCATTTCCTTTACATCTTTTGTTAATGTTCTTGTCTTTTCATCACAATAAGACACAAAGATTAACAAATGATAATGAAAAAAAGATCTAATAAATTGAAGATAAGGAAACACATTCCATACTCCTTGAGATCGTTAACTTACGTAGCTTGTATAGAGAATATAATGAAATGATTTTGAATTGTATTGATAAGTTTCATTAGCCTCTCTATTTATAGTTAGAGATAACTGAATACATTAAAGAGCAATTATATTCTTTAGCTATACATGTACTGTACATAAGGTAATGAATGAAATATACATCAATGTAAATAACTATAGTCAAACACAAAATTGAAATCTTCAATAATTATAATCTATTGTAGTTATGTGCATGATCTCAAGATTGACTCCATGATGATTATGTAATTACTCAATACGCCCCCTCAAGATGTAGTTGCCATCAGTAACTTGCATCTTGGACCGAAGTTCATTGAATGTAGCATGAGACAAAGGCTTGGTAAGGAGGTCAGCTATCTGATCCTTTGTCGATACATGTGAGACTTGAAGCTTACCGTCTCGAACCTGCTCACGAACAAAGTGATAATCCATGGCTATATGTTTCATTTTTGAATGTAGAATTGGGTTTGAGCAGAGACATGTAGCACCTACATTGTCACATAATAATAAAGGTAGTTTCGACAATGGTATATGAAGCTCTTGAAGCAAATTTTGAAGCCACATGAGTTCAGCAGTTGCAGTGGCTACAACACGGTATTCAGCCTCGGTTGATGATCGTGCTACAGTACGTTGTTTTCGAGATAGATAAGAAATAGGATTACCTCCAAAAAAGATAAGATATGCTGATGTTGAGGTGCGGTCATCCATATTTCCTCCCCAGTCTGCATCCGTAAAGGCAAGAAGATTGAATGAGGATGGTTTCATTAAG
>Ga0228711_1005638_pt1 | contig 19004 bp, 7 predicted proteins | sample MedpolnodulmetaG_2_FD_177996 | JGI IMG/M metagenome (GOLD analysis project Ga0228711, IMG submission 177996) | Root nodule microbial communities from Medicago polymorpha collected in Santa Monica, California, United States - brown nodules | ecosystem: Host-associated > Plants > Roots > Nodule...
AATTTAAAAATTTGATTGTACCAAAAAAAAAATTAAAAATTTGAAATTTTATAGTTTTGGTCAGCATCCAAGAGCAATCTGCAAAGTATTTTTTTTCACATCTTTGTAGATTATTATTTTAATTTTATATGAAAATCTTTGCAAAATATTTGAACGTCTTGGTATATTACATTCAGTTTTTTTGTTTACTGTATATATCAAATATTACATTCAGCTTGAATAAGAGTATGTGAAACTAATTATGAAAATGGATGTGCAAGTCCAATTCAATTAACAATGTGGATATTATTAAATCGAACATATTTACTTAAGTTTGAATTCACAATTGTGTGTGTAAGTTTGAAATGATGATTATTATTTCGTCTATATATAAAAAAAACAAGATATTACGGAAAACATTGCATTATTTGATATTACAATATTTTGTTTGACACTATTTGAGAATATTATAAGAAATCATTCATTGAAAAAAAATAGAATGTCAATTAAGTTTAATGGTAACAAAATATAACATTTAAACACTTTTTATAAACATTTACACTCTTAATTTTGATTATTAATAAGTTATAATAAAATAAAATTAAAAGATGAGTGTTAACATTTGGAGGAATAGACGAGAAATTGAGTGTTTTAGGAGCTGCCCCATAGAATTAATATAAACAAAAACTTTACTCTTTTTTTTGAGAAAAAACAAAAACCTTAATAACTTTTTCTTTTACTAAAGCAAGGTTTCAAAACATACTTAATAAACCATAGGCAAGTATCAACATAGAGTAGGCTAGCACGCCTCTAAAATAAGGACAAGCAAAGAAAAACATAGAATAGACAAGAAAACATGCTGCTAGTCCTATCAGTATTTTTAATAAATTTTTATAAAATAGTACAACTTTTTCTCTCTTATTTTATTATTATAAAATTCATTCAAAATTTTACCGAAATCAATAAGATCCATCTTTAGACTTATTTCTGAATGTTAGGTTACAATTCCAAGAAATCGTGGTTGGGCTTAACACAACCCCACAGAACTGACTTGTGAGGTGATGATTGACCCACTTATAAACATTTGGAGCGTGGACATAAATGGTGGTTGACCCGATAACTAAAACCTGATAGCAGGTGGTCCAACAGATCATGGAGGAGGCTCAGATATCATCTTAGAAATCGTGGTTAGGCCTAACACAACTTCACAAAACCGACTTGTGAGGTGGGGATTGCCCCCATTTATAAACACATTGTCAGACAATCTCTTATCTAATGTGAGACTCTTTAACATAATGTTTGGTTCAGAGAAGGGATCATAATTATTAGAACTTGGTTGATAGGTAAATAAAAGGTTGAATTACACTTTTGGTCCCCTAAATAATTTCCAAGTTTCATTTTGGTCCCCTTATTAATAAAAGTTCTGTTTTGGTCCCTTAACTCTATATTTGTCCACCATTTTAGTCCTATTCTGTTAATTTTATGTCTAAGGTGAACCAACAATAAAGTGGTTCACCATAAACCTTATTAATTTAAACCGTTTGATCTTTTTTATTTAAAGAGGACCATTGAATAATGCATGTCTGGTGTATGTTATAGTGAACCAACAACATATAATTTATTTATCATTCTTCATCTTCTTCCTTCATCTACTTTGTAACAACCCCATTTTCGTTAGATTTATTTTAATTAATTTTTATATGTGTTTATATGTGCTTGTACGTGATTAATTGCCACTTGTGTATTTTGGTTGGGATTATTGGAATTCGGTGTTAGAAGGGTATTTTAGTCATTTTGGACTTGGGGGTATTTTGGTCATTGTGTGAGCAAGGGTAAATTAGTAATTTCACTGTGAGGATTATTTTTAGTGTTTCAAGTGGGAACCATTATTTTTACTAAGTTACTAATAGATTGCGGTAATTGGTTAAGAGCCAAGGATTATTTTTAGTGTTTCAAGTGGGAACCATTATTTTTACTAAGTTACTAATAGATTGCGGTAATTGGTTAAGAGCCAGTAACTATTTGTTATTTTTACCGTGAGAGGTTAAAAACGTTGTGGATTAGTTAATGAGAGTCTTAAGCCCATTAAGATATTTTGAGGGTTAAGCCCATTAGTGTAGAGCCTTTATAAACTCATGCCATAAGAGAAATTAGGGTTCTAACATTCATTACACATAACTTTTGAGAGAGGTAGAGAGAGAAAGAGGAAGAGAAAAAGGGTTAGAAGAAGATCTAGAGAGAGAAATCTTGGATTGGAGCTTTGGAGCAAAAGTGAGGTTAGGATTCTAATTCTTGAATGTTTGAGGTAAGGGGGATAATGTTCTATCATAATCTTTAAGTTATAATCTCTTTTTTACTCATATTCAAAAGTGCTTATTTGTGAAAAGTGATTAATTGTGAATTTAATTGGTGAAATTCGTGCTCTTATTTTAGTACTATGTTTGGGTATGTGAATTTGATGATAATTAAGTTGTTGATGTTGAATTTACATGTTAGTGGTAATATATATATATATATATATATATATATATATATATATATATATATGGGTTTTGCTAGAAGACACCGTTTATGAAGGTGTCTTTTAGCAAGTTATTCTATGAACATTTGTTAAAAGACACCAACTAATTTTTACGAAGGTGTCTTTTAGCAAAGTTATAACTAAAAAGTGGAAATCATACCTTGAGGTGTGGATTGCTAAAAAACACCTTCATGGGTGGCCTCTAGCAAAACCCTATATGTGTATGTGTGTGTGTGTGTGTGTATGTGTGTGTGTGCGCGCGCATTGTGTTTTGCTCAAAATTAATGAAGTATGGTGTTGTTGTTGTTGGATTGTCTATGAATTCATGGTTAAATGATGTTGTTGTTATGAGATGTTGTTGTTGATGATTGATGTCATGGGTATTCATAACTATGAAGTTGTGGTGTGAATTGAGTTGTTTTTGAAAGTTTTATAAAAATGGGTTAATTGATGATTTGTGATGGAATGATGTTTTGATTTCAAGTTTTATATGGTTTTGATTGCCTTTTTAAGTTCATAAATGTATAAACAAACTTTGGGGACGAATTTGGGGTCAAGGGGATCAAAATTGGGGTTTTGGGTTAAAACAGTGGATTCCCGTAAGGGAAAACACCAAGAACAAGGTTATTGTTCTGGTGCTTCCCGCCATGGCGACATATGGTGTGCCAGGCGAGATTTCCAGCAACAACATACCCTGTATTTGTTGTTTCGGGCATTTGGGGGCCGATCCGAGCTTTCTAAAATGCTTCTTTCAAAATGTTTAATTAATGTTTTCACTTTTTAAGCTACTGGAACATCTTATGAATTGGATTGAGCTTGATTTTATGAAATTGAACTAAACTTTTGAAAAACGTCCAAGAACGTCGATTTTTCCGAAACTCGTTTTTCTCAAAGGAAAGGGGTAAGGTTAAGGTTGTTTATTCAATACATGATTTCTAAAAATGGTTGTGAATAGTTTCATTGAGTTTTAACTTGTTTTGCTTTGAAAATGGCATTCTTTTTGAAAAATGATAAAGAGAGATAAACTTTGTGATATGATTTCGTCGTATTTGTCCGGTGAAATGCACATGTATACTCAACTGCAATTATATGTAGTCTAAGGGTATACATAGTTGAGGCATTAGAGTTTGGTTGCCTAGTTTTGAGTCAATTTCCATAATGTTTTTAAGTTGTGAAACGATATACGAACTTTGTCGAAAATGATCTTTAAGATCGAATATCTTGCAAATCTTTTGTGAATAATTTAATATAATTGTATGAAGATGTATGAATGATTAATAGGTGTTGAACATGATGTTTATCATGATGTGATGTACTTTTCTCCTTTGTTTTGATTGTGAGAAATTGTACGAAGTTGTTGATTTGTGGTGGTGATGTTGATATTGATGTGAATATGCTAATTGTCGATTGTTGATGGTGAATTTATACATGCTTAATGTTAATATTGAATATGGTGATTGCTGAAGTGAATAAAATAGTCACAAGGAAGGGGGGTTTGAATTGTGACCATTTAAAATTAAACATGTAACTTAAAATTGATTCTCAAGTTGTTTACTTGGAATAGTTAAGTTAGTAGTCTGACTTCAGAACGTTCTGAAGTTCATACGTAAAAACTGCTTAGTAAAATAAATGTGCAGATGTGTGTTGTGTATACTGGAATTAAAGAGTATAGAGAAGAGAGAAAGAACACACAGAGATTTATAGTGGTTCACCCAGTGTGGGCTAGTCCACTCCTCACAATTTGTTGAGAGTTTCCACTATGATGCTTGAGATAACCTCTCAAATCCTGCACCTTACAATCCTTGTTCACCTGAACATTTACAACTCTCTATTCTCTAAGCCTCAGCAGGCTTTCACATTCTTTCTAAGTTACCCACTTAGACTTTTACAACCTTTGCTCAAACTAACATTTTAGTACCCTTAAAGATAGATGAGACTTTCTTTTCTTCTTGCAAAGTTACCCACTTAGACTTTTACAGCTTCTGCTCAAACTAACACTTTAGTACCCCTAAAACTAGATGAGACTTTACAAGATGTTTGAAGATTGAGTGTTTGCAAAAACACACAAAAGAAGAATGAAGGGAAAAGTTATCTTTAAAGAGATAACAGAAAGAATTGATTTACACTACAAAGAGATATAAGAATCTCAGTGATGATCAATTCAGAGAATAATGGAAGGAGAACTTATCTTTAACAAGATAAGAAAGAATTGATTTACACTACAAGAGAAAATTTGAAGTCTCAGTGATGATCAATTCGAATGCTAAAGCGTCAAACATATTTCAGATGTTTTCAAGTATGCTTTGCAATGGTGCCAGTAATGTTGAGCCTTTGATCTCTATTTATAGAGTCTTTGGGCTCATATAATCGTTGTAGGGTGTCTAATGGTGTTATGCCATATGTCCTGGGCCCCACAAGCTTTTACTTGAAATTCTGGGTAAACATTCTGATCAAGGATGAACTTCAGAATGTTGTTGTGTTCTTGATGATTTTCATTTGGGTTAATCATGATATTCATCTAGGTTCATTATGTATGAATGAACACATGAATTTCTGGGTGTGTCATGTGCTTTTCATATGAATTTCTGGGCAATATCCAAGAGTAGTGACTTTTCCACATACATCAGAAAGTTGCTGAATAAAGTTGTTTCCAGATGTGCCTTAGATTGTGTGTAGGAGAGATAAAATGGATCTGCAATCTTCAGGCCCATGCTTTGAGAGATATGAAAGATATTGTACAGTACCTGCTCCTTTATGTGTCTAACTCTGATTGAATCTGACTTGATCTTGCCTGCTTTTGCTTTTTACCTACTGTACTGTTCACAATTAAAGCATGTGCAGAGCTGAATATTCTAACCATCAGAATGTTCCATCTGTTTCACTTAGGATGATTTGTAAGACTACCATGTGATGTAATCAAATCCTAATAGTGAAACAACACTGAAGAGAAGTGATTTAAAACATCTAGGATGATATTCCCTTTTGGAATAATCCTAACACTTCAATGTTCATAGTCTTAAATGAACATTGAATATCCTTTTTGACATTAACCTTATAAATGCCTTTATTGTTTGATTGATCCATGCCAATGTACTTTACTGGACATTTATTCATTTCACGTGTACCTTGCATGTTCTTGATAATGTTCTTGAGATTCTGGGCTTGTATAAGGACAACCTTCTGAACTCTGCTTGAACATTCTAATCAACTTTCTGAGCAACATTCTGAACTAACTTTCCGAGCTCAGAGTTAGTTCATGAATCCAAATGTACTTTAATTTCTTGTATCTTGGTATGATTTAAACTTTGTTTGTGTCTTGGTTAATCACTCAAGAACGCACAAATACCAAGAACTATTAAAGTCCATTAATCCTTTAATCACCATAGATGTCTTTAATGATTTCTTAATCCAAAGTCAAAATCATTGTCTGCATAAGATATGTTCATGTCACATCTGTTCTTGCATGTTCTTGGTGTGGACATTGATTTATGGGTTTTCTTTACTGAACCTTCTAAGAAACCTTATGAACAACCTTCTGAACTCCTTCTGAGTTCATACATAAGAACTTCAGAATGTTTCTTCTAGGCTCCTTCCTTTTTTACGGTTGTACTTTGTGCTGAACATTCTGATGTTCTTCAACACTTTGAACCTTATGAAGATTGTCTATTTATTTCCTTCAAGAACTACTTGAAGCATATAAATGAGAGATCATTTGTTTTGACAAACAAGATGATTCTTTCTTTGAAGTCCAAGAGAATATTTCTTTCCATCTAGTTCATCATTGCATACAACCGATGACTTTAAATATTCTTGTTTATCCATGAAGTAATCCTTTATTATTTCTAGATATATTTAGGGTTAATGTTCATGATTATTATGAACTCCATTCATATGAACATTCTGATCTTTGTTCATATGAACATTCTGAACTCAGAACTTCTTATCTTCAGAAGCTTTGGAAGTGTGATACTTTAAGGAGGTTCTGAGAATCTTCGTAGCTTGTATGCATATTTCCTTTTATCATATAACATAAAACTCAATGTGAGTTTTATCACATAACTTCAAGCACACTCTTGTGTAGCTTGTGATGTAAGTTCTTCCATCATGATTCTTGAGTTATAAATCTTCATGGAGATATGATCATGTTGTTTCAACTGATGATATACTCATTCTTTCATTGTTGAGTAGATATAATGCACTTATCAATGTGGATGGCTTCTAGCTTATCCACTTATGTGATTCTTGTTCTTTTAACAAAAACTCAAGTGCAAACGTAGATCACCATTCATAAAACTTATCATTTATTCCATGAGGTTTGTTATCATTAAAACATTCATCAAAAAGATTTTTGCTTCAACAATTGCATGTATTGAATTACGTTGTTGAATTATTACATGCAAATGATGTTGATTGTTGATGGTGAGTTTATACATGCTAATTTGGATGTGATTGGCGATGAATGCATGTATTTACATATAGCCGTTGAATTGTTGTGAACATATGCATGATTGATTGAGTCATATGTTCATGCATCATATGTCGTGTCGGATGTTATATCCATATTGTCGTTGACCGAATACTTGTATCCATATAGCCGTTGATTATAGCCGTTGACAATGATGTTTTTGTTGCATCATGAGGCGACGACATTGGAGAAGAATGGTACCACATGCATATAGAAGTCGTGTCTAGGCGTGTCTAGGATGTCAATCTATATGTTGCTTCAGATTGGTTATGTTGTTGAGATTTTATGCACATGTCGGGATTTGAAGAATTTATATTGTGACATATGTATGAGTTTATGACATGTATATCTTGGAGATGTATGTTATAAATCCACTGCGACTTTTGAGGAATTTTTAATATGCATGTTTGGAGATTTTTGGAGAACGTAATGTCTATTTCTTGAATATTTCTATTATTCGCATGTTTTATCGCTTTAATAGAAGTATGGTGTTACATCCTTCATCATTTTCAACACCACCTTCATCTGACTTCCTAAAACACCTAGAAAAATCCAGAAATTTATCAACAACATGTCCACCACCATCAACAACAACAACACCTAATCTCCAAAATTCATCAACCCATAACACAACAATAAACAACAAAAACATTCAAGTCTAAAAAATTAACCAACACAAAAATCTCAATCTAAACTGTCTCTGCTGCATAATTTCTAAATTTTTATGTAACATAAATTCTTTAAAGTTGGATTTTTGTTATACTTAAAATACATATCATAGCCTCACACTTTCGGTAAGTTTAACAAGAAAACAAGAAAAGTTCCAGCAAGAACTTTTGTGTGTAGAAGGCTATAATTTTTCTGAAATTCCAAAAAAAAAAAATGGAAAAAGGGAAGCAGAGAAAGTGAAAGGGGTTTCGAGAGAGATGGACAAAGGGAGAGGATGGGTCATTGAGGAGAGTAGAAATGGATGGATTGGGGGAGAAAGTGTGTTGTTTGACTATATTTTTTTTTCTGTTTTTTTCCTTCTTCTTCTGAATGTATGAAGATGATGGAGAAGAAAAGGGAAGAAGATGACGAAAGATAAACAAAACTTTGGTGTTGTTGGTTCAATATTAGATATAATAGAATTGCATGATCTAAAGGTCTTTTTTTCTCATAAGTAGATCAAATAGTTAAGAATATAAACTTTAATGAGGTCTTTGGTGGACCACCCATAATGTTGGTCCACCTTAGACGTTTTGGGTTAAAATTATCCGAATGAGACCATATTGAAAAACGAAGTGTACTTCAGGGGCCAAAACAAAACTTTTATTAATTAAGGGATTAAAGTGAAACCTGAAAATTATTTAGGAGACCAAAAATGTAATTTAACCTAAATAAAATTTAATAAAAAACTGTTCTAATGAAATTCAACTTGAGTTCTTTCAAATGATATGTTATTTGTAGGAACCCATTTAACTCCTACGACTCAATCATTTGGTTCTAAAATACATCTTCATGAATCATTCTAATCAATATTTGTCTTTTTGTTATAGAATGAAAGAGTATTTGTCTATTCCCCGCTTTATATTTACATGCATGCATATATGCACATCAATTATAGTAAGATTATGATTCCTGTATGGTCTTAAACAATCTCGACAAAGATGAATAAAGCATGCACCTTTTGCTCTTTCAATGTACCTAATTCGAAATCCACTTTGTTTGCAATATTTTACGATATAGCTCTTTTGGCTTTTCCTAGCATAAGTTCCATTCAGAACCTAATGGCTACCATGTTATTAAAGGGAAAGCACAATATTAATGAAACTTGGTTACTAAGAGGATTGATGCTTTGGTTATTATTATTTTGTAGAGAAAATCTTGCATTTTCCTCTCCATGGTTAGGCACGGCCAATCATAGAAAGACAACCCATAAATTTTGAACTAAATAAAAAACAAGTAAATACAACTGAGCCAATTTTAAACTTCCCATTATCCTAGCCTCTATGTTAAAATGAGAGTACTTTCATGTTTGTTTGTTTCTATTAGAAAATATAATATGGGGTTCAGGCAAGAGATAACACACTAGTAATTAACTTATTTTACAATAACAAAGATAATATCGTGAACAAGGGTATCTTTAAGGAGGTGCAAACAGTTATATAGAACTGAGTCTATCTATCTATTATAAAAATGGAGAATAGTGTGTAAACTCTATTCCCCAACCCTTATACCCAATTTGCCTATTTTACCTTTCATTTTTGCCAACTCATTCTAATTTTATCCGCCCACCAATGACAAAGCTAACAATATTTTTTTGAGGTGGCCACATATAATTTTTTTTTAAAACATTAACTGTGAATTTAACCAATAAATAAAAAAAATCACAATAAATATTACTTATATAAAATGTACTTCATAAAATACACTTAAAGCAATAAAAAAGGATTATACCAAAAATGCAAAAGCAACAGATTTTACCAAAAAAAGCAACAACGGAACAAATGATTGTAAGTAAAAATCAACAATGAAAGAAATTAAAACTGATAGTAACTATTTATGAAAGTCGAACTCGACAATCCTTAAAAGACTCAAAATCATTCATAACTGCCTATAAGTTTAAGTGACTTGCAATGTCCTTTTTAATGTAAATAAAATCTTGTTTCCTTTCATTTGTCCAAATATATTTACTAATAAGTTAATAATATTATAATTTTAATATAACATTACTAATGGGATGAATGTTGGGACTATATGATATATGTTTTGGACTAAGAGTTACAGATTAAAATTTGTTGCTATTGTAATATTTTTTTGTTTAATAAAAATAATATTATTAAAGGTAGATTCTTCAATTTCTATGAGACGAGATCAAGTAATTCAAAGTTCTTAAAAGTAACTAAAGTCAAACAAAATTATTACAACTAAAATTAAACTTGGGGTAGCCAAATATATATTATTAAGGGTAGCCAAATATATAATAACATACCTACTACTCATTATTTTATTTTTTTGGGGTAGCTATTGCTACCCCTTGACTATACTAGCAATCACCCCTGCCTCCCACTAAACTCCTCCATCATTAAGTTATTGATTGTATGTCTCTTCCAGTTCCAATCCACTCAATTATTCATTGTATTTTACCTTGGGGCACTTGTTAAAAAGTTTTAAATGGAAACTTTATCTTGCAAATTACACATTCAACACTTGAAACTAGGGGTGTTCAAAAACGAACCAACCCAATAGAAAAATCGCAAACCGAACCAATCCAAACCGAAAACCGCAAAAACAGCGTTTGGTTCGGATGTATTCGGATCATATTTTTACTCAACCGCAAACCAAACCAATCTAAACCGAAAACCGCATGGTTCGAACCAAACCGCAAGATAAACATTAATTAAACTTAAGTCACAAACCTAGTACTCCTAGAAATTCAATGAGAAATTTTATAGAATGACATGTTTTTTTCTCTTTTTTCTTTTTACTAAGACATAGTGTTTCTCTTGTTAAGTTTTTTCTATGCTTTTGATTTTAAAATTGTATTTATGTGCTTTAATTTAATTATACTTGCACTTTTGCATATATGTTTATGTTAAATATATCTTGAATAGAAACTCAATGTGAACTTTTAAAGAGTGATAAAATCTTAGACTTTTAGATTTCTTGCCGAGAGAATTGTTTTTTGGTCCATGTTTTTAATTTGGTCTATGTTGATGGGAGGATGAAAATAAAATTGTAATGTTGGATCAAATTTGAAACATTGTTGAAAATAAATTATTTTTAACTTTTAATTGACTTTAACGTTGAAAACAAAAATTTGTTTTGTCTTGCAAAAAACCGCAACAACCGAACCAATCAAAACCGCAATGGTTTGGTTTGAGTTTCATTTAAAAAGTCAATCAAACCAAACCAAACCAAACCACATGCTTTTTTATATTACGGTTTGAACGGCTTTTAGGCTCAAAACCGAACAAAACCGCACCGTGAACACTCCTACTTAAAACAACAAAAAAAAACTTTTTTTAGTTAAATTTCACCAATCATTTCTAATATTAGAAATTTTGGTTGAGTAATACCAACAACACACTTTTTAACATACATAAATCTCACTAAATCATGTTAGTTCTATATAAATTTTGTAAAACACATGAATTTTAACTAATCATAGAAACTATCTTCAAAAATGCATGTTGGTAGCATTGGTTTGCTTGTTCGAACCAAACAAAGAGAGGGGGAATAACCCACCACATTCTTGGAACAAAAACCGACCCGAAATTCTCTCTACCGTTTGCCTTTTCCCTCTTTGTTTTTTGCATCACTATTACCAAAAAGTAAAACTATTCTTTAATATTTTGGTGCTACATTTATGATAAAGTTTTACTAATCTTTATAAATCCTTTCATCCCCTTGTCCCTTTCACTCTCTTTACTACAAACCTTAACCTTTTTCACACGCCGCCACTAGCAACTTTCTAGCTTCTTTTTCTCACTTCATTTTTCTACCTGCTACTGAGGATAACACCACACAACACATCATCAAACATGGGTACAAATGTATGTGTAGAAACCGAGAATCACATAACAGTAATGTTCTTTAGTATTTTATTATTGGGCCAAAAGTATTTCAATTTTCACTTCATTTTTGTATTTTTTTTATGGAAATACTAACCGGTATCTTCGAATCACGCGTTAAAAAAATAAGTATAGTAACATTAGGTTATAAGTTGTATATAAACTCTTCAAAAATTTAAACATTGATATTTTCAACTTAAAACTTTTTTGTTTTGCTTTTCTTAACCATTGTCTTAGAGACATCGGTTAGCATGACATTTTTTTTTTATTTGAACTTTAAAGATTCTTTACTTTTAAACATTCACTCCATCAAATTATGAGATTAAAAATATTTTATCCTTATTCTTTATCCCTCCGTTCTAAATTGTATGTCGCTTTGGAAAAAAAAAATTTTCAAATTATATATCGCTTTAAAATATCAATGGAATATTAATGTTACTTTTCATATTATATCCTTAACTATTTATTAATCCCTTCTTTTGATTCTTTAATTTATCTTTCCCATACAATTTATTAAGGACAATTTTACAAAATAACTCATAATATCTATTTTCACACAAAATTAATTTTATTTCTTAATATGTGTCAAATTCTCAGCAATTTAGGTCTAAGAAAAAATTATATTTTACGTTTGGAATCCCAATATTTCTAAATCAAAATCCGTTGATGAGCAAAAATGCTATTCTCCTTTTGTTGCACCTTTTTCAATGTTGTTGGTTGCTCTACTTAAATGTGTCTTTCCCCCATGTAACCTTTTCTTTCTTCTCATACATTCTCTGTCTTACCCTTTTATGGTTCTTAGAAAACTAGAAGAAGAAAAGGTTTGTTTGTGCTTACCCTTTTTTCTCTTCACTAGCTATTATAGGTAGATTATGTATGATTGATTATATTGAAACAAACAAAGTAGACCCTCTTTTCATCTTCTATTTTCATCTTTTTCTTCTTCTTCTTTCTCTCACTGTTTGATTCACTACTCTTTTGAAGCAGAAGAACACATATTTATCAACAAAAATGGGAGATGATGATAAAGACCATGATTTCTTTTCACACAAATTCCCAACAACCTCTCAGGTAATACAAAAAACTTTGTATAATCACATTTTTGTGTTTCAGCTACAGTGTATGTTTGGTATCAGAGTAGGTTACTAGGTTAGCAGAATCACGATGACTTACCATATGCAGCTTTTTGTCAGAATGACTCGTCGTGATTCTGACAAATCCACTCTGATACCAAACATGCAGACAACATCTTTTTTTTGTGTTGTACTAAAATGTTTGATGCAAACTAATTGTGATTTTTCATCTATATTGTATGTTTGGTATCGCAGTAAGTTTGTCAGAATCATGAGAATCACGAGTCACTTATGAAGCTTTTGCAAAATCACGGTGACTTTCCTAATTCTTTCCTGATTCTGACAAACTACAAGTGATACCAAAAATGGATATAGTTTATTTTTTATGTGTTGTACTAAATTGTTTGATGGCAACTTTGTGACAAGGTGGTGGAAGAGCTGAAGGAACTTTGGAGCATGGCTTTACCAATGACAGCTATGAACATGTTGGTATTTGTAAGAGCTGTTGTGTCTGTCCTCTTCCTCGGTCGTCTTGGTAGCTTAGAGCTAGCTGGTGGTGCACTGTCCATAGGTTTCACAAACATAACAGGGTACTCTGTTCTCGTCGGCCTCGCCTCCGGTCTCGAACCGGTTTGCAGCCAAGCTTTTGGTAGCAAAAACTGGGAACTTCTTTCCCTTTCACTACAACGCATGGTTCTCATACTTCTCATGGCAATTGTACCCATAAGTCTCCTTTGGCTTAACCTTGAAAAAATCATGCTTTTCATGGGACAAGATGGTAAAATCACTGAAATGGCAGCAATATATTGTTTCTATTCTCTCCCTGATCTTTTGACAAATACTTTGTTACAACCTTTGAGAGTGTTTTTAAGGTCACAAAAAGTGACAAAACCTATGATGTATTGTTCCCTTGTGGCAGTCATTTTTCATGTGCCTTTGAATTATTTCTTGGTCATGGTGATGGAATTTGGTGTACCGGGCGTGGCGATGGCGTCCGTGTTAACGAATATGAACATGGTTGTGTTGATGGCGGGTTATGTCGGGTTGTTTAGAAAGAAGGAGATGATGTTAAGGTGGCCGGAATGTGGCGGTGGCGGAGGGATGATGGTGGTGAGTGAAGGTTTGGGGGAGTTGATGAAATTGGCTGTACCTAGTTGTCTTATGATATGTTTGGAATGGTGGTGGTATGAGATTGTTACTGTTTTGGCTGGCTATTTGGAGAATCCAACATTGGCTGTTGCTGCTACTGGGATTTTGATTCAGACAACTAGTATGATGTATACTGTCCCTATGGCTCTTGCTGGTTGTGTTTCTGCTAGGGTATGTCTTTCTTCTCTTTACTTTCATTATGTTATTTTGGATTTGATTTTTTCATTTACACAATGTGTGTGAAAATAATATTTACATTATCGATCGATCATAATCGTCGTAAGGATAACATTCAGTTTAAACGTAACTACTTTTAAAGTTATGACATGATTGATTGCGATTTAGAACATGCGAATAGTTTTTCGTCTTATAAGGTGAATAAGAGGTGTGTTTGAAGTTCGAACCCCTACATATTACAATACATTGTCTCCGCTAATTGAGTTTTCTTTTTATTTTAAGGGAACTGTCAATTGAGTTAGTTTGATATTTTTAGTGGATGATAATGATAATTTCTCATACATTTAGAGACAAAGCAAATGTTTTCTATATTTATATATATATGTACATTTTTTTTTACATTAGAAACCACTATGTCAATTTTATCATGGGACTACACATGTACTTTTTTGTTTTGAGGGATTATATTGGATGTTGCGTATTTTTTGGAAGAATAAAATTGGTATTCACCCTTATTTTATTTTAACCTTTTTCTTTATAAGCCAAAAAGCTTTGTTAGCAATAACGATTTTTGTATTTTATATGTTGGTTTTGAGATGAGAGTCTCCATTTTTAAATATTTTCCACTTAGGTTGGTATTGGGTGGGGTGGCATGAAGAATTATTAAATATATACTAAAAATAGTGAGAGAAATGGAGTGGCATGGCTAGTTTGATTTTTATATTCTACATGACTAGATGTTTTTGCAATTTGGCTTCTCGATGTTAGCTTTGACGGCAAAGTGCATGTTTAATATTACAATAGATGACACTCTGATTTCAAAAAATCAATTATGATATCAAACATAGTCTATATTAGATTGACGATAATTTTGACAAAATCATTAAGATATCGTGATTTTATGAAGCTTCAAAGTGTATTTTCTCATAAACTCATTGTTGATCCAAACATACTTTAGTTGTGTTTTTTATTCTATAGTTACTACCATTGATTTTTGAATATATTTATATAAAGCAAGTTAGTAGAAGTTTGAGATTAAAATTGTTTTCTTCAAAAAGTCGAATATCTTCATACAAGAATCAAATCACATTTGACAATTGAAAATGTATGTTTGATGCATACAGACGTGGTCCCTAACATACTATGATGTAGCTAACAATATACTATGATTGTAGATGCTGCCCTACCCTAAATTTTTCTGAAAAAAATTATGTAGCTTAGAGTATGCTATGATTAATTGTAGATGCTGCACCACCTTAAAATTATCTGAATTTTTTATTTTTTTTGTAGCTTACATTTTTCTCTTTTGTTCTAAATTTTATTCTATGTATCTAGTCTAAAAAATATGGAAGTATGTCAAGTGTTACCCTTAAACTATTTCATTAAAAATTTATCCCATTTTTTTTCTATTTATGGCTCTTCATTTTACTTGTCCTCTAGTGTTGTTTCCAACAATCATGGATCTCAATTATTAAATTGTTTTATTCTATAATAAATAATTAAAAACAAAAATTCAAGAAACCTTAAATTAGAATTGTACTTAAAAAAAATGCACTTGGTCTAGTAACTGTTCTTACATTCTTACCTCCAGAAAACATGCTTGTTGTTACATTTCTTATTTTAGTTTTGATAACCTTATTTTATTGTATTATTGACTTAGTGCTTAGTGTAAAAAATAAAATATTAGTACCAAAAGTAGTTGTTTTTACTTTTTCTCTCTCCAATCAGATACCAAATACACGTGTGGAGATTTTATGCTGCAATTTTGTATAAAGTTTATACCCTGAATCTTTGTTTTTATTTTTTTTGGTATGATCTTTTTTCTTTGCTTTCTTTTTTATATTCCTTTTGGGCAAAACGTAAATCCTTAGTTTGTCCTTGCTGAGGTATTAGTTTGTTGTATGATTGCGTCAAGTACAAGGTCCCAATGCAGTTAGGTCACACTTGTAATGTGACTCCACAAAACTAGAACTAATTCATCACTTGTAAGTGCAATTCTGCTTGGCTTGCATAGGAACTTCATCATCATAGATTTTCTATTTTCACCAAATAGTTTAACCATCAAATCCCAAAAACACCCTACTTTTCTAGTGGGGCCCACAATGATATTTGGTTTTGAGAAATGATATTTGTACAACCATTTTGTGACAACTTTTGTACAACTTTTTCTCTCATACTCACATGATATTCTTATCCTCTCTCTTCCTTTTTTTCTCTCCATTGTTTTTGACCAATAAAAAGAGAGAAAAACAAGGTTGTCACTAAAGTTGTCATGAAATAGATGTACAAATGTCATTGCTCTTTGGTTTTAGGGTTTGTTTTAAGAGTCCTTATACCTAGACCACCTTAGGTGGCATACATCTTTTGACACCCACACACAATTGTGACACGTGGCAAAAATATTGAAAGAAGATATGAGAGAAGGTGATGATGTGATATGAAATTACTAAAATATCCCTGACACATGAGGGTGTACATGAGAGGTGTATGAAAAAGGGTGTCTACCTATCTTTTTTCTTGTTTTAATTAATGTTCACACTCTCTCATACCCTTTGTTTTGTTTGTTATGGTCCTAGTATCAAGTCATTTAATATAAGACATCATATATGCATATTTAATCTCAAGAGTGTTTAGATAAGATGACACGAGTCTCTTTTAACTTAACGAAGGTCCTAGGTTCGAATCTAGTCTTAGGCATGTAGCAACGTTAAAACAACTCCTAGGGATACTAAGAATGGTAGTATAGTTTTTTAAACATTAGGGATACTAAGAATGGTGGTATAGTTTTTTAAACATATTAAAAATCTACTTGTAATCTGAACTGTCTGATTTCGATTCATGGTCATCGAAATGACGACCGCATAAATACGATCATTTGGTGATTGCAAGTCATAGCTTTATTGCTATTTCAAATTGTTGAAATTTTTGTACTTGAACAATTAATAACAGCCCGCATGAAATTTATTATAATGAGCAAAGTATAATCATTTTCAATGCAATAAATGCAGGTAGGGAATGAGCTTGGAGCAGGAAAACCTTACAAAGCAAAGCTAGCAGCCATGGTAGCTCTAGGTTGTGCATTTGTGATGGGCTTTATCAATGTAACATGGACAGTGATCCTCAGATACGGATGGGCCGGGCTATTCACAAACGACGAGCCCGTCAAAGCCTTAGTTGCATCAGTCATGCCAATTATGGGCCTATGTGAGCTCGGAAACTGCCCACAAACAACCGGCTGCGGCATCCTTCGTGGCACGGCCCGGCCTGTCATAGGTGCCAACATAAACCTAGGCTCGTTCTACTTTGTCGGTACTCCGGTGGCCGTGGGCTTGGCATTTTGGTTCAAGATTGGGTTTAGTGGGCTTTGGTTTGGGCTTTTATCTGCACAAGTGGCATGTGCTTTGTCAATTTTATATGTTGTGATTATAAGAACTGATTGGGAAGCTGAGGCTTTGAAGGCAAAGAAGCTAACAAAGGTAGAGATGGTGATGAATAAAGAGAAGAAAAATGAAGAATGCAAGGGTTTATTATTAGAGAATGAAAATGGGAACAAAATTGACATGTGCTAAAAAGATACTATAACCTAGAAGAGAATGATGTCTATAATGACATTGGGATTTGTCGTCTAGTAAATTGGATTTGGAGATTTATGAGTGGTGCCTGCATATATGTGATGGGGGACTTGCTTTTGAGGAGGATATGTTGTTTTCTTTCATCTTTCATTTCCTTTTCATTTTTTGAAAAAGGGTTTATGATTAACAATGTATCACTTTCTATACCAACAATGGTTACACATATTAGCTTATTACATTCTTTTAGTGTGTTTGGTTCTAACTAAACCAAAATTGATTTAAAAAAGTTAATTCAAGTCGAAAAACGAGTTTAATATAACTTGTTTTTTAAAATTGATTTAGTTAAAAATGAGTTGAATGTGAATCGTTTTATTTTTTTATGATTCAACATGAAGTGTTCTATGTTTAAAGACGTTGACATAAAAGCGACTTGAATAATAAATTTAAGTGTAAATGTCACATTTGAAGTAAAAATCTACAAAAACTTATATCTGAAATTTTAGTAGAATTAAGTCTAAAGACAAAATCAATTAAACTTGAGTATCATACAAATATGATAAAATCAAATTTACACCTCTAGAAATTAATTTCTCTTCATCCAAAATGATTTATGTTAGGATGCAAAATTTAAGTCAAAAATTACAAATCATAACAAAAAGAAATATATACTTGATATCATAGTATCTTCTACAAGTGATTCATTGGTGCCGTTTAGGGTGGGAGACCATATTAGGTCTCCTATCGTGAGAGACCCCACATTTTTTTACAGCTTAAATTACTTGTTTTTATAGGAGCTGTACATTGTTTACCTAGTATAGAAGGTAAAATATACATAAATAATTCTTATAATAATTTCATTCCCATTATATTACTTTGCTGTTATCCATAAAACATATCATTTTATTTTTTAAATGATTTCTAATATTTTTTTGTTGGAATAATTACCGTCCAATTTATTAGAGTGAACATAATTTGAGTTAATAACTTTTTTTAAGGGATATTTACAATAATATTCAACACAATTTCGTTAAAAAATACAAATATTACACATTTTTTGAATAAGTACAAATATTAGACATGAATAGACTTAAAAATAGAGACCAAATTTGATGATTAAAAATTTTATAGGGACTAAAAATTGAAGAATAATTTTAGAGGAACTAAAATGATACCAACTAATATTATTCATTATATTCACGAGCTTCCAGCTCCTAATAACGTGGTGAAGGAAAATCGAATGTGTTTACAGAATAAAGCAGCAGATAAAATTTTCGATTTTCTTTCCTTGGATCATTACGAATTTACACATGAATCAGTGATTCGATTGTTACCTCGAAGTGTAGATTCTGAAAGCTGGAAACTAGGAACTGGAATCACGATCACAACAAAGCAAGCAGCAAGCAGCAAAGCCTCTAGCAAGTCCACACGAACGGTGCTCCTCCAAAACTCGGTGCTAGCCAAGGAATCAGAAGTTTCAGAGAGCTAGGGTTTCTTCAAGACGTGTAACCAAAA
>Ga0228711_1005640_pt1 | contig 19002 bp, 6 predicted proteins | sample MedpolnodulmetaG_2_FD_177996 | JGI IMG/M metagenome (GOLD analysis project Ga0228711, IMG submission 177996) | Root nodule microbial communities from Medicago polymorpha collected in Santa Monica, California, United States - brown nodules | ecosystem: Host-associated > Plants > Roots > Nodule...
ATCTTAACAATTACAAAGAATTGAATAAGGTTTTGAATACTTGATATACAATCAGAGGTATTCACAATACAATACGAACAGAACAGACTCTGTTTTTCTAGACACTTAAGAATTCTAAGATATGAACTATTGTAAGAATTCTATAAGTTGTTGATGTGTTTTCGACGTTTTGCACAGAGAGTATTGGCCTTGTATATGTGTCTACATTGTTCTCCAAGTCTTTATCCCTATATATAGAGGATTTGAGAGACGTTGAGAATTAGTCGCGCGTTACATCAACTTGTCTTGCTTGAAGCTTTGATTCTTCACCATTGATCTTTTGCCTGATTTGATAATTGTCCTATGAAAAACTAATTTCAAATCCATTCCTCTTGAAACGGAACAAAGTCTGCAGCAATGTCACTGTTATTCTTGTCTTGATGTAGAGACAAAGTTGCAGAGATGGTGGTTGCAGAGTTAGTGGTTGTACACTTCGTACACTGTACTTTGTCAACACTGGTGAAGTAGCTTCTGGCGAGATGCTTCTGATAACCATTGCTTCTGATGACGTGTCTTCAGGAGCTCTATCTTCAGACTCGTTTCTTCAGACGCACTTCTTCAGACGCATTTCTTCAGACGCATTTCTTCCAGACGCTCTAAGCTTCAAATAAAATTCCTTTGCTCTTTGACTTGTTCAATTAGAATCTTTATGAATAGTACTTTGATTATGATCCTGTACACTTGAACAAATGTTTAGCATATCCAATTGATAATTTTTAATATCTTGTTATCATCAAAACTTAAGAGGTGATTTTGAGAAACACCATTTGTTCCAACATGCGTTAGTTTACTAATGCCGCACAATTTAACTTACGCTAGAATTAACACTTGCGTGAGTTAATTCACGCTGAAATTAACACTTGCCTGAATTAACTCACGCTGGAATTTACAATAGAATTTCTGCATAAATATTTTTCCATTTGAATTCACGCAGCGATTACTAATTCCAAATTCCAGTTTCTTATTGTTATCCTTTTATTCCTGTTTAGTTGCTTCCCCTTTATTCATGTATGTCCTGATTGTTGCGTTTTTCACTTCAATCCCAATTATGAATTGTTATTATATCACTACTGGTGCCGTAATATACTGTGCAAGGCTTGGCTTTTTGAATTGAATTTCCATTGATAGAAATTAATTATGTGTCGTTCCAACCCCTTATTATTGCTGTGCATATAAATTGTTGTAGCAGTTCTTTTGGAAATTGTAAACTAGCGTGAGTTAACTAACGTTGCGCTAGTTAACTCACGCAGCGTTAGTTAAGTAACGCTAAGTTTAACACTTGCGTTACTTAACTAGCGCAAGAGCATATTCGGAATGGCTGCAGGGCAGTGTTTTGTGCTGGGGGAAGAGCAGAAATCTATGAAAACAATCTCTTATTTTTTGTTTGCAGATGACACGTTGGTGAGTTGAATTTAAGGCATAATGTTGGTTAGTTGCTGGTCTTCTATTTATTACTCCTTCCGGTCCTATTTATAAGAAAATTTTGATTTTTTTAGATTCATTGACTAATTGATGTATATTGTCTAGAATATAGACCAAATACATCATTTATGAATTGAATAAAAAAAAGTCAAATGTTTCTTATAAATATGATGGGAGGGAGTATTTTATAAGAAAATACGACTTAGTGACATTATGTTAATATCATTTTAAGGATATTTACGTATATAAACACAATTATATTCATAAAATGAATTTAAGGCATGTGACGAATTCATCTCTTAATAATAGAAGATAGAGAAGAAAAAAAAGAATTATATATTTATATGGTGTAAGGTGTATAAATGAGACAAGTCTTGCATTTGCATGTGCTAGTTTAAACTATTATTACATCAATGAATTTCATTCTCTATTAAATTAAATGAAAAATGATATGACTTTTTGGTCCAATGATGAAAAATTGAGTACATGTGTATGGTACAAGATCATTTTGCTTATGCATGTTAGAGAGAGTCTCTATATATATAAATAGAACATGCAGCTATGTCTCCACACAAGGAAAAGAAAGATACAGAGAGGGAGCAAGAGAGGAAGAGACTAGAGAGTAAGAATGGAGCTGATCATGAACAAGAAGGCAATGATGATGAAGTTAGCTTTATTGGTTTTCCTTTTGTGCTTCACTTCAACTGTGGTTGATGCTCGTTTCGATCCAACATCCTTCATAACTCAAGTGATCTCAAATGGTGATTCTATTAATAATTATGATGCCAAAACAACAGCCACTGCATGCTGTAATACCTGCCTTTGCTCAGTAACACCAGCACTTACTCAGTGTCGCTGTGCTGATGTTGGAAAAACGTGTCACTCAGCTTGCAAAAATTGTGAATGTGGATGGGGTTCTCCACTGTGCACTTGCTATGATATGACTGATTTCTGCTATAAACCATGTAATTAACTATGTATGTTGTATACCATATGCATGAGTGTGATGAAACAAAGTCTCTAAGGCTATGTTTTTTATTATGTGTATGGGAATGAAGAAATAAAAATTGCTTTTTGGCCAGTTTGTTTGTTTTTGACAAACTGCATGGTCAAATGTGTTTGTTTTTGTAGATTTTGTCTTTTGAATGATGAGAAATGGTAACAAGTGTTTTAAAGATTGGAATTTTGTAGGTTTTAAGAATTAATCATAAATTGCATAATCTTGTGTGTTTGATTATGGGAAGAAATTGAGAAAATGTTTAAACAATTTAAGGACTTATTTTTGGTTGATTTGTAAGTACCTTTGTAAATGTTTTTGAGTCATAAAGTCTACCTTAACCATGATGAGCTTCTAAAGTCCAAATCACCTAAACTTTAGGTAAACAAAAAAATATTGAGCAATAATGTACCCCAATCACCCCCACAAATATTAAAGCAAAACGCAGCACATTTATACTGCTGCAATACCCATAAATATAAGGACTTGTATTTACTTCACTCAGTTTCTGATTTAAACATTTTTTTATTGTAAAATAAAAATTAAATCACATTTTCTTTGTCGTTCGATCAAGATCTAACCGCCATCGATATCATAACTTCATAGGCATTTTCTATGATACACTCGAAAATTTTGAGTGTACTGGTACACCCGTGTATTTAAATGAATAGTTTAATGATTTATTTTCTTTAGAAAAAAATATTTTCTATCATTTATAATTATATTTTATTTTCAAAAGTGTCGGCAAAGCAAAATTCAATTTTTTTTAATTTTTATTACTCATAATAGTGAATATTGATTTTTTTTTAATAAAATGTTAAAAATTTTAGTATAATTCTTATAAAAAATGAAATGATGTTTTTTCTTATGGGATAATATTTTCTAAAATATAAAAGTCGATAAATATCTCTTTATTACATAAAAATTATCGTTAACTTATAGATTTACGTAGATATACCGGTACACCTTACTTTAAGGATGTACCGTAGAAACTCCCAACTTCATAACCTCGGAAAAGTGTAGACAACGTGTCTAACAACCCAGCCCAATCAACAGCCTCGGTGTTACTCAAGGACATATTCACTCCCATTTTCCTCATGCGACGAATTTACGAATTTTACCTTATGTGAGAGTTGAACCCAAAATCTATAGAAGATAATATTATTAATTTTAATTTGCATTTCTAATTCTGCCATTGATGTACACCGACAACACATTATCTGAACATTTGTAGTCACTATCGAAACACTTATTGAATAAGATATCCTATATCCGTTTCTAAGCTCTTTCAAAAATAAAATCTCCCATACTCACATAATTGACCCTATTGTATTCAATATTGGGACCCTTAAGCATTATTATATGGACCACGAGGATCACGCTTATCGGTTTTAAGTGTGAATCCCAACACGTGCTAATCTTTTAAGGCAGCAACATAATTTTCATACATAGAATTGATGATTTGAATCTTCTAAAAGGACTAAAGTGTAATGTGAAATAATCAAGAGTTGTTTTTTTAATAAATCTATGATTAACCTTTATCATCTATTTTAATTTGTTAATTAATTATTGATATTATTCACTTTACACTTCAAAATAAAATCAGGTTCTCTGATCGTAGTTGTTATGATGTTGGAGTAACGTGTCACTCAGTTTGCAAAATAATGCCTATATGCAATGCATATTTGTCTTGGTCTTCTCATGTGGAGTGTCGTTGCATTGGCATCGACAGTGGTGGAGCCAGAAAAAAAAAAAGCTTGGGTGGTTCACTAAAATTACCGTTGAAAAATTGTTTAAAGTCTCACAAAATAGATTTATAATTAAATTATTTAAATTTTTCGGGTGGGCCACTACACCACTTTGCAGAGATTTGGATTAGCCGAAACCTAAAACCAACACAGAATTGTATAAAATCTTGCAAAATAGATCTATGATTGTTAATTTTTTAATTTTTTCAGATGGACCGTGACCCACCCTAACCCATGAAGAGCTCCGCCACTGGGTATCGATGGCTTCTGCTATAAACCACGTACTAGTAATTAACTAATCCAAAAAGGTGCCCATTAAATATATTGATAAATATATTGAGCAAAGGTTTATATATATATATAATGTATATACATGAGTGTGATGAGAAAGAGTCCCTTGGACTCTGGTTTTTTTTGTTTTTAATTATGTGTATGGAAATGAATAAACAATCACTGGAATAATTAGACAGGGTTAATTATTGAAAAAGAATATGGTTAACTAAGTAAATCATCTCTATAAGTGTCAAGAATTTTGCTTTTAATCCTAAAAACAGGGGTGGCCTGAGGGCAGGCTCGAGGGGTGGGAGCCTACGGCACCATTTTTATAGGGGCACCAAAATTATTATTTTTATGTAGTAGTTAGTACTACATAGATATATTTCTTTCTAAATTGTTTTGATTAATTATATTGAAAATATATTTTTAAAGAACCTTGATTATGAATGAATCTTTTGCAATAAAAAATACAAGAAGAAAGACATTCAAATAATTAAAATGATATAATTTTATTAATTCGTCCAGGGCACTAAAAATCGTAGGACTGACCTTACCTAAAAAAATCACATTTTTTAGGGTAAACTAATCCTTGAAACCTTTTTCTTTATCATTTTTAAGGATCAAAAAAGTTAGTGGAATTTTTTTACCGAGTTTATTGATGAAAAAATTTACAAGATTTAAAAATGCTGATGATTTTTACAAAACAAAAAAGTGTGATTTTTTTTATGACTAAAAACAAAATTCTAAATATATTTTTGAAAGCATTATTTACTTAATTAACCTTAAAACCACTTCTTGGATTTTTTTGACAAACTGTATAGTCAATTTGTGTTTGTTTTAAGAATTTTGCTTGTCTTTTACAAATGATTTAGTTTATTGCCTAATTTAAATTAATGCTAACTGTATTTTGATAAGATCATGAAGCAACAGTTTTGGAAATGGATTCGGACAAAGAGACGATGTGTTTGGTTTAGAAGGAAAGTTGCGAGGAGAAAAGTATATGTAAGAGAGCGTATGAAAAGAGAAAAAGAGATGAAAAATATAGTAGATTTGATGTAGTGTTTGATACAGGAGAAAGAGAAGAGAGATAGAGAATAAATAAACAAACAAATAAGTCCTCATGTAAAATTATGCAATAAAGTATACTCCAACTTAAAAAAAAAAAAAAAATATTGTCAAATAACTTTTCCAGTATTTCGTTAATTAAAAAAAGTATACTTCACTACATTTGTGTCTTACATTAGCTCTCATATCAATCCGTATTGTTGAAGGCTTGAAGCTCCATATGCCACACACGACCAAGGAGAGGAAGCAATGGGTGGCAGCAAGCCAGCAACGTAGAGGAAATAGTGTAAGGCACTGTCTTTGTTGTTTCAAAATTAAAAGTGACAATACACTTACCAAAAGAATGTGGCACAAGTGATAAATATTTGAAGCTCTTAATTTCATTGGTGTATGCAGAAATATTTGCTGCAAGAGATCAACATTATTGTTTATGGTGGAACAAGAATTTAGCTGAGGTTGTGTTGATGTCCTTAACTGTGTTTCGCATGTTTTCAAGCAATTTATTCGATGAGAATAAAATATATGTTTAGTCGGATATTCATCCTTATCATAAATACAAAATGATAGATATTGATTTAGAAGTGATGAGTAATAGTTTTTTTAACAGCAGTAGGAGTAGTTTGGGGGCAACTGTCCCCACTATTGTTCCACCGGTTATATTTGTTAAATCTTTGATATTTTACTGATTGCTCCCTCTTAAAATAAAATATTGCCCCAATAAATAAAAATTTATACCATAATTTGGCTCATGAATTTTATAAAATCAAATGTGTAAATGCATTTGAAATGAAATTTTAAATAATTTCTACCATATTTTTTAAATATAAAGACACATAAAGAACAATTTTAATTTGCAGATGTTGACGGGTCTTTAATCTTTCTAATATATAATAGGATAATGTTTATAATCTTGAGTATTTTGCTCAATGATAATGATATTATTATTATTACATCAATCTTGCATTGCTAAAAAATTCCTATAAATATTTATCTTATAAAATCTTGCTCCCGCATTTCTGGATCCGTCAGTTATTAGTAGTATACAGTTAAAAAGATAGATATAGCTCCTATAATCCAGTGGTTTTATAACTCGTTTGGTTCAATTTCATTTTTTAAACACTTAAAAACATTTCTCTTACAATTTATTTTAAAGAAAAACAAACTTAAATTTTAAAAACAATCAACACAAAGAATAAACAAAGCCTGAATTTTGCAAATGGGTGAAGTATTGTGGGTTGGAGGGAGTATATAGAACAATAAAGCCTAAATTTAGTAACTTTGTCTAACATCCTACATTCCTACTTACATGGTTCATAGCAAAATTGGTGATATCAACTCAAAGACAAAGGACAAGTGGTGATGGCAGACAAGCACAAAATTTGCAAGTTGAGTGACAGGTTGTGAATATTTGGACGATGACATTAACGTGTCCTTCATTTTGTACTAGTAACATTTATCACAGCATGTTTTGGTTGTCCATTTTTGGACATACTAATTATTACTAGCATCACAAGTGAGTACCACAAGTTGAACTCTAAACAGCATTATATCACATGCTATTTATCTTAGAAACAAACTCTTATCACTATCCTTTCCAAAAAAAAATCATATCACTATTTTTGCTAGCCCACATAGCTCCTTGCAAAACCCTAACAATTAGGTGTTTCACATGAGTTTTTGGCGTTTCACAAGAATTTTTCACTTGGGAATTACCCTTTTTCTTGTAGTGAAAGTAAGTAATTAATTGATATAAATTGAATACGAGTAAATGTCACATGATCCACTTTAGAATAATAGACAGAGTACCACTAAATGTGCCCAATTGGAAAAAAAAACTAACAAAACGACTCTATCTTCTAACTCCATCTAGTTGCACCCTCTGATTACTATTGCGAGTAAAAAACTATTTTTGGTCTATACTACATATCAGACCCTAAACCCTAACATAGCAAATATATTAGTTATTCAATGAATTTATAAAGTGTTTTATTCTCTTATAACAGTAACCGGGATGTGTATTTACAAGGCAATTACTCTATGTACACTTCACTCTTTTACGTATACTGCATACGTAAAATATATATGAAGAGATGATGTACTAAATCTGCAAGTGTACGGTTAACCGATGTAGTAATAAAAGATATCGTTCCAACAGAGAGTTATGAATTTGATTGACTTTCAACAATGATTAGATGAGAGTTCAAAGTTAAAAAGTTGGATTTTTGTTTGATTTAAAATAACAATAATAAAAACGGCTTGGGATTATTGGTTCATCTTCGTGACAAATCCTTCACAAACCAAACCCTAAACCTTTACGCTGAATCTTTTTTCTAAAGACAAGTATCTCTTTGGCTTTCCATATCTCCTTTCGGTCTCAATGAATGTATTTCAATAGCAATCACGCCTATTCTCATGTTGATTGCTATTGAAACCCTTTAAGTACGAAACTTTTAATGTCTCAAGGTTTGCTAGACTATTCTCATGTTTCGCAATCCTTGTCTAATTTCACTTGTTCCAATATCAAAACTTCATCTTTCGATCCTTCACTTGATATTTGTGATGATGAAATAACAACTATTAAACTTCCCCTTTCGGTCCTTCGATTAATACTTGTTATTCCATTAGAAAAACTGTGAAATAGATTAGAAAATAGATTTACATAAGATTAGGGTTCTAGGCTTGGTTTGATAAGAATTAGGTCATTAGACTCATCCAACAATCCCAAGACAAAGAAGTCTATTCACTCATGTTCATCGTAGACATAGAGAAGAAGAACATAAAAATAAATAAAATAAAGGAGAACCTTTATTCAAAGAAACAATTGTCACTTATAATTTCCAAGAACAAAAGATGAGATTGCAAGTCTGCTAGCTGCTCCTTTTATAGCCTAAAACTAACTTAAGCCCTAAGAAATAAATCACTAGAATGTTCCACAAGCAACCCATGGGCTTTAGGTTAGAAAAACAACAAAAGAAAGCAGCTAGAACCTTGGCACGGTCGTGCCACCACAGGCATGGGCCGTGCCAACTTGTCTGGCAAAAGAATCTAAAAGGGAGAAACAGTCGCGCACGACCGTGCCACCACAAGCACGGGCCAATGCCAAGCTCTTTGGCACTTGGCTCTTCTTTGATCTTTGGAGGCACGGTCAAGCCATTGTTAGGCACGGCCGTGCCTGATATTTTTTCACAAGATCTTCATATTTTTTTGCCTCAATCAGCTCCAAATTCCATTTCTTTTGCTCCAAGACTCAATCTTTCATATATTTATTCCTGAAATTAAATAACAAGCAATTGAAGTAAAATAGTTCTAGAAAGTAAATAAAAACACATAAAATCTAAATAAAATATACTCAAATAACCACTTAAAAACACTAATTATTGACTCATCAAGAGACGCGTATTGTTTTTGGTCAATTTATTATAGGTAGATAGAATTATAAATGAGAGGTGATACATATGCCACTCCATGTGGCAATACACTCTTTACACCCACACAAAATACTGACACATGGCAACTTGGACCCCATACAAATAGAAGAGAAAGTGTGGTTGTGAGATGAACTTACCAAAATATCCCTAATACATGGGGTGTACAATGGGGTGTATGAATAAAATGTATTCATGTAACATTTTCCATTATAAAGTAGACCTATATATAGCTCCATACCTCTTCACTAGGCAAAGAATAAGACACATAATTGGTAGAAAGAGAGAGCAAGTGAGAGAGAGTATAATTAAGAATGGAGTTGAAGAAGAAGACAATGGTGATTAGGTTATCTTTTTTGCTTTTCCTTTTAGCCTTCGACCTTGCAACTGTTGTTGAAGCTCGTTTTGATACAAAATCCTTCATAACTCAAGTGCTCTCCAATGGTGATGTTACTAATTACAATTTGAAATCAACAACCACAGCATGTTGTGATGACTGCAGTTGCGCACCAACATACCCTTCTATGTGTCGCTGTTTTGATGCTAAAGAAACATGTCACTCAGCTTGCATAAATTGCATTTGTTCATCGCCTAGTTTTTCTTTAACTAAAGAGTGTATTTGCTTTGATAGCGATGAATACTGCTATGAACCATGTACTAGTAATTAACTAATCCAAGAAAGTGAAGGAGCTAGCTCATTAAGAATATTGAGCTTGGTTTCAGTATAACTATGTATACCATATTCATGTGCATGATGACTGATGAGACAAAGTCTCTTTAAGCTCTGTTCTTTTACGGATTTTTACATCGAACGATTTATTTTAATCAGTCTCTACTTTAAATTATTGCAAAGTATTTTGATAAAATCATATATGTAACAATACACTTTGAAAAGAGCCATTATATCCGATTTAATATGAAAATATGGTTGCAATTTGCAAACCATGTTGTCTTGTTTCTATTCCCAAGTTACCTTCTTTAATTTCTTCCAAACCTCTCTTTCTTTCTCATAGTCTTTGTGCTAGCCTATGCCTCCTTTGATCCCAAGGTCGCAATAAGCTTCAACTTCCATTCATGGTGAAATCCCAAATTCAGGGTGTTGTAGGTTTCAAGATATCCTAAATTGCAAAATCATTTGGTAAGAAATTGGGAAAAGATAAAGAGGTGAAAATGAGGCAATTTGATGATTTAAGAGAAAGTAGAAATAGAACAGAAAATTTCTGCTTTTCAATTTCTCTCTGCCTTTGCTTGGAGGGAAAGAGAAAAGAAACATATATTTTTGGCTTAATCAATGATTTGGTCCTTAAGTTATTTGTTGGTTACATTTTGGTCTCATATGTTATTAACATTACAATTTGGTCCCTTAAGTTAGTATATGTTAGCCAAATAAATCCTCACCGTCGGTCTTTTGCCAAAACGTTAAATAGGCACATGCGAACGGTGACGTGACAACTTGCAATGTGTATGCACCTTAGACATTGAGTTAACGGTTTTGACGGTGGGAATTTATTTAGTTGACGGAAGATAACTTAAAGGGACCAAATTGTAACGTTAATAACTTATGAGACTAAAATGTAACCAACAAATAACTTAAGGGACCACGTAATTAATTAAGCCTATATTTTTTTAGAATGACAAGAATTCTCTTGAATTACAAAACCTATTTTTTATTATGAGTTTTATTTTCTATCATAATGTTTTTTATTTTTCTTATATAAAACAACATATTAAGACGCACTCATCTATAAAGTTGTGATTCAACTTTCACCACTAATGTGAGGATCTTTTTGGTGATTTATTTTATAATTAATAAATACTATTTGAGACTTAAGGCTGTAACTTTGATGAGCTTACAAAACCCAAATCACATAAACTTTTCGATGAACAGAAAACATAATAAGACGCACTAAACAATTAGGCTATTTCGGTTCAGATTAAAGCAATACCCCAAATCACCCCCTACAATAAACAATTAGGCTAACACACATTTGGGTCAAACACAGAGACAAAAGTCGCCTCACTCATAACGCTCGCTAACTCCCTCTTCTCTTACCTATCTTCTGTGTCTAGTCTAAGAATCATACTTAACAAAAAAAACTTACTAATTCCCAACCTAAAGAACTCCCCACACCAAAGCAAAGAAAGCATAAATGCTGCATATATGTGTCCTGCGGTTTCTGTCCACCTATTTCAAATAGGAGAATGCTAACTAGTGCCCCAAGGGCATTGGTTAAGCAACTAAAACAAGTAAGTTTTGAATAAAAAATAGTATAATCATTATTTGGTCAAATGTAACATCTTACATTTCCAAAACAAAATTTCTATTTTAAATTCTTTAATCAATGTCCTTAGAGCACTGGTTAGCAAGACCTTCCAAATATTAAAGCAAAATGCAACACATTTATACGGCTACAATACCCATAAAGATAAGGACTTGTATTTACTACACTCAGTTTTTAATTTGAACTTTTTTTTAATCGTAAAATAAAAATTAAATCTCGTTTCTTTGTTGCTCGATCAAGATTTGACGGTCATCGACGTCATAACTGCCAGGAAAGTGTTGGCTGCTTGTCCAAAAACCCAGCCTAATCAACAATTGGCTGTGTTACTCAAGGATTTTTCACAATCTCACTCCCATTTTTCCTCATGCGACAAATTAACGATTTTTTCCTTATGAGAGTTGAACCCGCAATCTATAACAGATAATATTATTAATTTTATTTGCATTTTCAAGTCTACTCATTGATGTACACCAACAACACACTATCTGGACATTTCTAGTCACTATCGAGACACTTATTGGACAAGATGTACTATATCCGATTCTAAGCTCCCACACTCACATAATTGACCCTATTGTATCCAGTATTGGGACCCTTAAGTATTATTATATGGAAGACGAGGATCACGTTATTGTTTGTGACCTCTCAATTCTTAATTTCTTTTATAAAGTGTGATACCGCACACGTGCTAATTTTTTAAGACAAACGTATTAGTTAGAGAAAAACTACGGATTTTGCATGCCTTTGATAAGATCATATAATCAACAGTTTTGGAAATGGATTCCGACAAAGACTAAGCGAGGGCACTGTCTAGGATCGTGATTAGCTGCGGTCAGCAATTTTCCGCATTCGCACAATCACACATCTTTGGTTGCCGATCATATTCGGACGGTCCTGATTTGTGATCAGAATTATAAATAAACGTTAAAAAAATTGAGTTGTTCAATGAAGATCAGACGATGTTTAATGTAATGACCGTGTTAAAAAAGCTTACTGTAACAAATCGTATTTCATCCTTTTATGAGTAGTATTGATTTCATACATTGTATATGTATTTCTCCTCTTGACTCTATACTGGTTTGAGTACCCCATGTGCTCTAACTTATATAGAATCTTTTTGTTGTTTAAAAAAAAGAGTTAATAGGCTTTTACCCCCTGTTATTTGGAGGTTTTTTGGTTTACCCCATATAAAAATAAAACTTAAGAGATTCCTCCTTGTAAAATAAAGATTCTTTGGTTTTGGATCCTGAACTCATCTCAAATTATTAGCGGTGTCGGCGTGTCAATATCCGTGTCGTGTCCATGTCTATATTCGTGTTTCATAGATGGCCAGAGATCAACGTAATTATTGATGAAGCAAGAATTTAGCCGAGGTTCGGTTGATGTTCTCAACTATGATTCCCTTGTTTTGAAACAATCTATTACATGAGAACTTTTGCAAATGGGTGAAGTATTGTGGGTAGGAGGGAGTATATAGAACAACAATGCCTAAATTTACTAACTTTGTTTAACATCCTACTTACATGGTTCATAGCAAAATTGGTGATATCAACTCAAAGACAAAGGACAAGTGGTGATCGCAGACAAGCAGAAAATTTGCAAGTTGAGTGACAGGTTGTGAATATTTGTACATTAACGTGTCCTTCATTTTGTACCAGTAACATTTATCACAGCATGTTGTGCTTGTCCATTTTTGGACATACTAATTATTACTAGCATCACAAGTGAGGACCACATGAGTAACGAGAGAGCTTGGATCAAGTTGAATTCTTAACAGCATTATATCACACTGCTTTTTACTATATCTTAGAAACAATTTCCTATCACTATTTTTGCTAGCCCACTTAGCTCCTTGCAAACCCCTAACAGTTATGTGTTTCACATGAGTTTTTTTGCGTTCCACAAAAATTTGGTCCTTCGGAATTACCCTTTTTCTTGCGGTGAATGTAAGTAAATAATTGATATGAGTAAATGTCGGGATGATCCATTTAAAATAATAGATAGAATATTAGTGAATTTGTTCAATTGAAAAGGAAAAGTAACAAAACTACCATATTCTTTTTTCCTGTGTTAACCCTCCCGTTCTTGGGGAAATGGATGCCGGTAATCCGGAGTTCGGTCAAGAGGTAAGTAAAGCCTATCGACATTGAACAGGAAAAGTATCAACTACCATATATATCTTCAACTCCATCTAGTTATTTACAACGCAATTGCATTTTTATCTTTGTAACGGTCAAATTTATTAATAACAAATCTCTGCACAAGACGAACAAAGGACTGGAAGGCAGAAACTACAATGAAACACCGTACATCTTAAACACACAAAAAAAAAAATACAAACCTCCAAGACCAAAACCAAGCTAAACCCCTACAAACTAAACATAAACCAAAAGTTGAGTCAAGCTCAGACTTTATCGTAAATGGCCAGAAAAACAAAATCCAAACGTCTATCGCCTCCTACTCACACCAAAGCCACTCCAAAAAACCAACACACCCGCAGAAAAACCGAAACAACAACGCATCGCCTTCTCATCACCACAAACAACACCCGATCTCATCACCACAAGGCAATTACATATGATATCTATTTATCCCTTAACTACGTAGATGGAATTATAAATAGACCTGTGCAACTGCAACTGCAAGTGAGACACATATAGATAAAAAGAGATAGCAAGTGAGAGAGAGAGTAATTAATAATGGAGTTGAAGAAGAAGACAATGATGATAAGGCTATCTTTTTTGCTTTTCCTTTTGGCTTTCGACATTACAACTGTAGTTGATGCTCGTTTTGATCCAACATCCTTCATAACTTAAGTGCTCTCCAATGGTGATGTTACTAATTACAGTGTGAAATCAACAACCACAGCATGTTGTGATCATTGCAGTTGCGCACTATTATACCCTCCTGTATATGTCGATGTTATGATATTAAAGAAACATGTCACTCAGCTTGCATAGATTGCATGTGTACATTGCCTTTTTTTTCTCCTAAAGAGTGCATTTGCACCGACAGCGATGAATTTTGCTATGAACCATGTACTAGTAGTTAACTAATCCAAGAAGGTGGAGGAGCTAGCTCATTAAGAATATTGAGCTTAGTTTCAGTATAACCATGTATACTATACCATATATTCATGTGCACGATGACTGCAAATTTGTATGTTTTGCCAAACTGTATGATTAAGTGTTTGTTTTACGGATTTTGCCTTTGAAATTATTTAATTTAATTGATCTATGTATGAGAATACTTTGCATTCTATTTCATTGCATAAACATGTATATATATACAACAAAAATCGTCAAACTCTTGAGCAACATAATTGTCTTTACTCTTTACTTATTAAGAGCATATCCTACAAGATTTTATCGTTGAGTTTCAAATACTATGCAACTGTTTATAACTTTTGTTCCCACATCAAGATCATACCTCCCGAAAAACCTTGAAAAGACTTTAAAACCCAACTGGGTTATTTATTTCCCCAAAGTTGCAAGGTTTTAGCTTCTGCGAAATAAATGATCAAAATGATGTTGGGAGAATTGGTAACATGACGCTCCTCGAAATAAATCGAGTTTGATTATTTATGAGGCAATCCATCCAACCCCATAAAAAAAATGGTTGTTCCACTACTGACTCGATGAGTAATTCCATAAAAGACTCAAATAGTCTAATTAATTGTGAGATATATACTTAAAGCGCCCACTCGAGTCAAAGACCCTAATTATAGTAGATTAGCAAAAATAAAAATTCAAATGAGTTTTAATATGTAAATACTAATAAAAAAATTGATCATACTAATAAAAAATTGTAAATATCTATTGTACTCGTTTTTGTACTTTTTTTTTCTTGCAAAACTTTTTTTTTTTTTATCAAAGCACTTTCTTGCAAAACTAAACAAATGCAAAATTTTGGATGAAGACCGTTTTAATTGACACCGCCAGCCGTTTGGATTTATGATTTTATCCAAAATTGACTATTTATTTATGATATATCATGCTAGTTGCTATTTTTTGCTACACACCCTCGAGTTGAGTAGGATACATAGAGCAAAACTATTTTTTGTTGTATTTTTAGTATTCAAATTTGACATCTGAGATCAAACTTAAAAAATCATCTAAACAAATGGATTAAACTAAGACAGAACATAAATTCTATCTTAAGAGTTTTAATATTCTTGTATTTTTAGTGTTCAAATATACCATCTAAGATTAAACTAAAAAAACGGATTAAACTAAAATATTAGTAATAGTATCATCTTATCCAAACATTTTTGAATGCTTACCGGTAGAAGAATGCTTACTACTCTACATGTATGTACCTTAATCATTTTGTCGTGAAATCAATACCATCATAATTTAAAATATGCATGTAGGAGCCTAATTGATGAATAAAAAGATAATGATGGCACGTATGCTATTCTTAAAAAATTAAAAAGAATCAAAAGTAAGACATTGTCATGCATGAGTCCAAAAAAAAATTATAGACCGCCCTCATTCAAATTGAATCTGTCATTTTTTATTTTTTTTTGAATAAAACTGAATCCATCTATAAATAGGCCAATGCAATGATATTATTAGCATCGATCATCATACACAATTAAGGAAAGAAAAAGATACCATACACAAAAAGAGTTTAGACAATTAGAATTTGGAGGGATGGATTTGAAGATGAAGGTAGTGTTCTTACTTTTTTTCTTGGGTTTGGCAACAACAACAAAAAGTACAGCTTGTTGTGACAATTGTACATGCACAAGATCACTCCCACCTGATTGTACTTGTGATGATGTTAAACCATTTTGTCACTCAGACTGCAAGTCTTGCAGGTGCTTCGAGTCATTACCTTTGAAGTGTACTTGCCTTGACATTACTGAATTTTGCTATGAACCATGTAATAACTCAACTATTATAGCAAATTAAGACTCATTATGATGATTAATGGGACAACGTAGTTTTAATAAATTCCCATGGACAAAGTCATTTAGGCGCCTTTGTTATCAACTGGGAGAATGAATAATTAGAATAAAAGCTAGCACTTGCATACAAAGTTTGTTTGCCTCAAACACTGCCTGCTAGCTAGTTGTGTGCTTAATGTAATTTCTTTTGTAATGGTAAATGTTTCTTTTACTATTTGTATTAATTTATTTCCTTTGTATGATACTTGTATAAATACTATTTTCATTTCATCGTTAATTTATGCATCGCAATTGGTTGTCAATGTTCTTTATACATGACTATAGACGTGGGGAGAAAACACTCTCTCGGTTTCAAAAGTACGTGTCACTAGATAGGGCCGAGTACGTGAATTTCGAGGCGAAGGCGAAAATTTCAAAAAAAAAATCATATAATAATTAATTTTTTTATATTAACTTTCTATCTTTTTCGGTTGCAAAATCATCTATCAAAGTTTTATAATCAAGTAATTCTAACATTCACTCTTAATTGATAAGATGGCTTATCCATTCAATCTATCTTGTAACATCATTTATCTCAAATACGGTTTAAGTTGTTTTAATTTTGAAAAACATAATATTTTACCTGCAAAAATTGTCTTAACCTTGAAAAGTTTTTAAAATTCAATGAATCTTGTATTAACTAAAGTTTATGTCGTTAAAATTTTTGAAGAGGATTTAATGCTCCACAAGTTGTCTCAAGTTCCTTCACAAATCAAAATTATATCATCAATGTACTCTAGGATGTCAAAATTAAGTTCTTTGATCACCTATTTCCACGCCTTTCCGAGCCAATCATTCAAGACCTTCTACCGCGATAAGGAGGAGAGACGAAGTTAACAGGTCTCCCTAACAAACACATTTACCCACTATTTCCACTAGCATGGTGCTTGTGAAGACGTTAACCCTCATTCATTTTCTTTTTTTTTGAAATCCCATCTTTGAAATATGAACTTTAGATGTTTCCAAATTGCAAAATCATACCGCTTTTTAAAATCTACTTTCTGAAGCAGACACTTATTCTTCATTCTTCTTGGCAAACCGATCGGTTCATTTATATAACATCCCGATTTTTAGGATATTATTATTTATTATTATTCATTTATTGGTTTGATGTGTTTGAATTGTGGGAATAGTTGGTTTTACTAGGAGTAGAGGAATGAAGGGTATTTTTGTAATTTATGAGTGAAGGGCATTTTAGTAATTTGGAGATGGAATGTTATTTAATGAGGTGCGTAGTAACTTTGATGAATTATTAGAAGAGAGGTAAATAGTAAAAAGGGGGAATTAAGTGAATTAGAATGAGCGGTGTTATTTTTAGAAAATTGTTCTTCTCCCATCAAGTTTCACTCATTCCCAATTGAACTACCCAAAATACCCCTATGTGAGTTAACTCACGTAGGTTATAATTCAGCGTGAGTTAACTCATGTAGGTTATAACCCCGGTATGAATTAACTCATGTAGGTTATAACCCCAGCGTGAGTTAACTCATGTAGGTTATAACTCAGTGTGAGTTAACTCACGCACGTTATACTTCAGCTTACTGAACGTGAGTTAACTCACGCGGGTGGGTATTTTGGTCAGTTTGTATGGTAGTGAGCGTTTTTTTTGGGAGAAGAGCAATTTTGTTATTTTTATTAGTAAGAATATTAACTAAGCCTAATAGGACTTAAGTAAAGAGCGGATAGAGCCAATTGGAGTGATTATATAAGACTAGTAGTAGTCACAAGTTAGGCTTGTAAAATCATTTGGTAAGTTTACAAAATAGAGGCAGTAAAGAGCGGATAGAGCGAGTGAGAAGAGAAATAAGGAAAAGAATATCTCAAGGGGAAGAGGAGTAAACATTGAAGGACTCGAGTGGAAAAGGTAGATTGGAGTTAGGAGGCTTAGGTTTTGGATTATAAGGTAAGGGGGAAAGGTTATGTTCACATTTAGAGCTTACGAGCATTTATGTGGTTTTAGGTCATGTTTGTTATTGTGTTTTCATGAAATTGATGTTAAATTAAGTTGAATTTCTTGCTCCATGAAATTGATGTTTGTGAGTGGTGCAGGAGTTTGTTGTTGAACAGCGGCAATTGAGAGTTCCTGGATGAGAAGCTTCTCAAGAAGGTCGTCAAAGGTAATTGGGTTATCCCTTGCATTCACTCCGTCAATGACAGAGCGATAGCCGTCGTCGAGGCCGCGTAGGATGTAATCAGTCATGTCTTCAATGGATACAGGTGATCCAAGCGAGGCAAGGAGATCGCCTGTTTGCTTCAGGAAGTGCATATAGGTGGTGATGGATTGAGTACCTTTTGATGCTGTCCAGAGGCGGTCCTTTAGTTGCTTGAGATGCCTGTGAGAAGCCTTGGCTTAGGTGTTCTTGAGGAGGGTCCAAACACCGTGTGAGGTCTTTATTTAGGAAACCAGGGAGGCGACCTCATTTGAGAGGGTGGTTGATGAGTAAAACCGCAAGTGTACGGTTCTACCGAAGTAGTAAAAAAAGAGTATCGTTCCAACAGGGAGTTGTTCAATTTAATTAACTTTTAGGAGATGATTAGAAGAAAGTTTAGTTGTAAAGATTGGGTTTTTAGAAGTTAAAAAGAATAATAATAAAAAGCGCCTTGGGATTATTGGTTCATTATAATAACAAATCCTTCACAAACAAACCCTAAACCATAACTTTATATTCAACCTACTTTCTAAAGACAAGTTTCTCTTTAGCGTATCAAAGCCTCTTTCGAGGTGCAGTGAGTGTGTTCCTCTAGCAACCACGCCTATTCTCATGGTTGATTGCTATTGGAATCCTTGAAGAACGAA
>Ga0228711_1005641_pt1 | contig 18998 bp, 11 predicted proteins | sample MedpolnodulmetaG_2_FD_177996 | JGI IMG/M metagenome (GOLD analysis project Ga0228711, IMG submission 177996) | Root nodule microbial communities from Medicago polymorpha collected in Santa Monica, California, United States - brown nodules | ecosystem: Host-associated > Plants > Roots > Nodule...
GAACCGGCCGCGCTTCAAAGCGCCAACCGGCCCCGCGGAGAGGTGGCAGAGTGGTTGAATGCACCGCACTCGAAATGCGGCATGGGTGCAAGCCCATCGGGGGTTCGAATCCCCCCCTCTCCGCCATCACCTGCTGTTTTTGTTAGGTTTTTACCGATTTCTCTATGCCCGGGCCCACTTTCAGGCCCACTTTGGACATAGGTTCCATTTTTTCCATGTCTGCGGCGGAAAGGCAATGCTCTGGACAATCGAGAGATTCGTGGCCGACTTAAGAACTCGAACTCGAGAAGAAGCTGGACAGACTGGAAAATGAACTGGACCGGGAGAGAAAGAACGTGGATGGCCTCATTAGGCTCCGTTCCTCGAGAAAGGGCTAAGGTGCCAGCACCCAAGCGGCGCGTCGCGCTTAGAGTCGAGAGAGTGGTTCCAGCGCTTAGATGCGGGCTGCCGACGAGCCAAGCGTGCGTCCATAGGATCTTAGCAAGTACTGATAGGCGGGTATTGTAGAGCTCAGCCAAAGGACAAGGCACGTTCTCACCTGGTCGACGCCGAGCGAGTGGGCCCAGCATAGTTACATTGCCTGGGCCCTGGTTGTTCAGGTTTGTTTCCCCGCCGGCTATCACGTCAACCTGCCCGTTACCACTGGTGTCACCTCCAGGCCCGGGATGAGGATCCTGACGTCGTCTTCCGAAGGCGCACGTGGCACCGCGATGTTGAAGCTGAGGTTTTTCGTGGAACCGAGGCGAATATGATGTCGATCGGTTTCCGGATTCCGGAGTGTTGTATCATGCCCAGAACCTGTCCGAACCGCGTTCGAACGCACCTCGGTGCACTCGGTCAACGATTCTTGAGATCAGACAGTCGCATACGGAATCATAGTTAGGGTTTGGTGAATCTGCCCTTATCATGCCCTTGACATGAACTTCCTCCTGTCCCATGTTCAGTGTAGATGACGGAGTAAACTCATGAAGCTGAGTGTTGAATTTCCGGACGGCAAATATGATCCCCAGATGGTCAAGAACGTGATCCTGGCGGTTGCACCAGAGGCGCGTGTCATCCAGTTCACCCCAGCCGAGGCGGTGCTCCCCAAGGTAAAGCCACTGACTCGGGGGGAACTGGAACTCCGCGCGAAAGCCGAGGTCATCGCGGACGCAATCATCAACGCACCGAAAAGTGCATCATGGACGGGAAAGTACATCTGGTATCTGTTGCGAGGTGGGGACACGTGGGAAATGTCGGAGGGAAACGCCCTACTGAGCCCGCGCCCCGAAGCCATCGCTTTTTCGCGTTATCTGAAGAAGGCCCTTCCTGGCCTATTCCCAGCCTACTGTAAGCCACCGGAGTACCTGGCGGAACACGCGCGGATCTACTTCAAGGAAGGTGGGTACAAAGGCATCGAGTACCGTCCAACGAAGCTGGGACGGCTCGTTGCGGATGTTCTGGTGCAAAAGAATTTCTTCCGTAGCCCCAAGCCCCGCTAAGGCGAGGCCTTTTGCTGTTCATTTGAGCAAAATCATCGGCTCTCTTCGTAAGAAGACGCGCAATGTGGTCGGAGCAGGCTTTAGCTTCGCCCGAGGCCCCGCTTTTGGCCGGCGCGCTTCCAATCCAGGTAACGATCCTTCGCGCTACCCTAAATGCTGCGGATGGCGCAACTGGCCTGACCGATAAGGGCTTGCGATCGACTACACGTTTGACGAATATAGCCAAAAATGGCCTTTTTGAACGGTCTGATTCTTGAAAAACCTCTCCGCCATGGACGCGAAGAACGGCTTCGAAATGTTGATCGATACGGCGCGTGCCGAGCCGGTCGTCATCGAGAAGCACGGGCGGGCCGTATTAGGTGTAGAGGAATACGAAAGGCTCGTCCGGTCGGCCGAGAAACAAACCGCCCTCAAAGGCAAACGAGCTTGAAAGTGTACGGGAGATCATGGGCAGCGGAAGGAAGAAATCTGGGAGGAAGGCGGCATCATGCAAGCGCGCCGTGCAAGCGATCGATTTGTTCTGCGGAGTCGGAGGCCTGACAAGGGGCCTCGAAAAGGCAGGCATCGACGTCCGTCTCGGCGTCGATATCGATCCGGCCTGCGAATTTCCGTACTCCGAAAACAATCACGCATCCTTCCTGCTGAAATCTGTAGCGGACTTGAAAGCCGCCGATCTCGCACCGGAGCTCGACAGCGCACCCTACACGTTGTTGGCGGGGTGCGCTCCGTGCCAACCGTTCTCGACATACCAACAGAAATTGGGCCCTTTGGACGAGCGGTGGCATCTGCTCGGGCACTTCGGCCGGCTTGCCGAAGAGCTCGATCCCGATTTCATCACGATGGAGAACGTGCCGAATTTGGCGAGGCAATCCGTTTTTAAGGAATTCGTTTCGAAGCTCGAGACGCTGGATTTCCACGTCGAGTACGCAGTCGTCAATTGCGCCGAGTTCGGAGTGCCACAGCAGAGAAACCGGTTGGTGTTACTGGCTTCGAAGCTTGGACCTATCGAACTGCTGCGCACAAAGAAAAAGCAGAAGACGGTGCGAGATGTAATCGGTGATCTGCCTCCGATCGAAGCGGGCGAGGTCTGGGAATCCGACCCTTTGCACCAGGCGAGCGAGTTGTCCGATTTGAATTTGCGGCGAATACGCGCTTCCGTTCCGGGAGGATCGTGGCGCAATTGGAAGAAAGATCTCGTCGCGGAATGCCACAAGCGCCCCACGGGCAAGACTTACCCGAGTGTCTATGGACGCATGAAGTGGGACGAGCCAGCGCCGACAATGACCACACAATATTTCGGATTCGGGAACGGCCGGTTCGGACACCCCGAACAAGACCGAGCGATATCGCTCCGCGAGGGTGCGATCCTCCAAAGCTTCCCCAAGGGCTACAAATTCGTTCGTAGTGGCGACCCGATCTACCGCAAGACGATCGGCCGACTCATCGGAAATGCCGTTCCCGTCAAACTAGCGGAAGCGATCGGCAAGTCCATCGTCAGCCATATCGGAACTCACGCCGGTTCCGCCGAAAAGGACAGCGTGAAATGAGTGCATTTTCCAGAGCGCGGGCCGTTCCCGGCGAAGCGCTAATTCGTACAACGCCCGAGCCGGGGCAGCTCGTCGAGGTGCGGCGTCGCCAATGGATCGTCGCCGACACGCAGTCCGCCGAAAGGCGAGAACTCTCGCCCCCCCAACACCGTGTCACATTGTCGTCCGTCGACGAAGACAGTCTCGCCGAAGAGATCGACGTCATTTGGGAGATCGAGCCCGGTGCTCACATCATCGAACGCTCCGGCCTGCCCGAGATAATGGGTCGCGACCAGACCGAGCGGCTCGAAGCCTTTCTCGACGCTGTCAGATGGGGAGCGGCGACGAACGCCGATCGCAGCTTTTTGCAGGCGCCCTTTCGCAGCGGCGTCAGCATCGAAGACTTCCAGCTCGATCCGCTGGTGCGAGCCATCGATATGGCGCGCGCCAACCTGCTGATCGCGGACGACGTCGGTCTCGGCAAAACCATCGAAGCGGGACTGGTCATCCAGGAGCTTTTGCTGCGGCACCGGGCGCGCACTGTGTTTGTCGTCTGTCCCGCCTCGCTCCAGGAAAAGTGGCGCGTCGAGATGCTCGAAAAGTTCGGGCTCGAGTTCAAGATCGTCGACACCGAATACGTCAAAGAGCTACGCCGTGCGCGGGGCATCCACGCCAATCCCTGGACGTCGTTTCCACGGCTGATCGTCTCGGTAGATTGGGTGAAGGCCGGCGAGCCCATGAGGATGCTGAGAGACATTCTTCCGGTGCGGGCGAGTTACCCGCGCAAGTTCGACATTCTCGTCATCGACGAGGCCCACAATGTCGCGCCGGCGGGCTCGGCCCACTACATGATGGAGAGCCAGCGCACGAGGTTCGTGCGCCAGATCGCCCCCCACTTTCAGCATCGGCTTTTTCTCACGGCGACGCCACACAACGGATATACGGAGTCGTTTACTTCGCTTCTGGAGCTACTCGACGATCAGCGTTTCTCGCGGAACATCTTGCCGGGCGACAAACAGCTCTCGCAGGTCATGATCCGTCGTTTGAAGACCGATCTCGTCAACAAGGACGGCAAGCCGCTCTACCCGAAAAGAAATCTTCAGGCGTTGTCTATTCCGTTCACCACCGACGAACGCGAAATTCACAAGGCCCTCGACGCTTACTGTAACAGCCGCGAGAAAACCTCGCGCGAGACGGGCGCGACAGGCACCAAGTTTGTCAACACACTGCTGAAGAAGCGGCTGTTCTCGTCACCTGCCGCGTTCGCATCCACGCTCGAAAGACACTATGCGACCCTGACGGCCGGCAAAAGCAAGCCCGTCAACGACGGGATGAGCGATCGTATTCTTCGAAAGGCGATCCTCAAAGCCGAGGAGGATTACGCCGATGACGGACAGGTCGAAGCTGCACAAACCGAGGCCGTCGAAGAAGCGAGCAAGCGCAGCGCGCCGCTGACCGAGGAAGAAAAACGCCTGCTCTCGCGCATGCGGGATTGGGCGCAGAAAGCGGCCAATCGGACGGATACGAAGGCAAAAGCGATCGTCGATTGGATCGAATCAAACTTGAAGTCGAATGGAGAGTGGAACGACCGGCGCGTAATCCTCTTCACGGAATATCGCACCACGCATCAATGGCTGCACCAGATACTCGCTACGAGCGGGTATGGCGGCGACCGTCTCTCGATCATTCACGGCGGAATGGATCAAGAGGATCGCGAGAAGGTCAAAGCCGCCTTCCAGACCAATCCGAAAGACGCGGCGGTGCGCATATTGCTCGCCACCGACGCCGCGTCGGAAGGCATCGACCTTCAGAATTATTGCAATTGCCTCATTCACATCGAGATTCCCTACAATCCCAACGTCATGGAACAGCGTAACGGCCGTATCGACCGCCACGGCCAGAAGTACGGCGAGGTTCTGATTTGGCATCCGGTCGATGGCGGCGCGGCGAGGGGCGATACGCTCGGCGGCCACCGGGACGACATCATCCGGGCGCTGACGAAACTCGAAGCGATGCGCGAGGACATGGGTAGCGTAAACCCGGTCATCGCGCCCCAAATGGCCGGGTTGATCGAAGGGACGAGACGCGAACTCGATACCCGTGAAGCTGAGGCACGGGCGGCGAAGGCGAAACGCTTCGTGCGCGCCGAGCGTCAACTGAAAGAGCGCATCGAGAGATTGCATGATCGGCTTCAGGAAACGTCCCGTGATTTTCACCTGACGCCCGAGCGCATCTACGCTGCCGTCAAGACGGGTCTGGCTCTCGAAAAGAAGCCGCCCTTGGTTCCGGCCGAGTTGGATGGCGCCCCGAGCGGTACGGTTTTCGAAATGCCGGCGCTCACCGGATCGTGGGCGCGCTGCGTCGAAGGACTGCGGCACCCCCATACTGGAAAAACGCGTCCGATCACGTTCGACCATGCCGTCGCCAAAGGGCGTGACGACGTCGTCCTGATCCACCTCAACCACCGCCTTGTGCAGATGTGTCTTCGGCTCATGCGTGCCGAAATCTGGGCGCAGAGCGACGTCAAGAAGCTGAACCGGGTGGACGTTCGAGGGCTGCCGAAGGCCGACCTGGACGACATCGCCGTCGTCGTCGTCTCGCGGCTTGTCGTGACCGGTGGCAATCATCATCGTCTGCATGAGGAACTCACCGTTGCTGGTGGCCTGCTTAAGGATGGGACGTTCGTGCGCGAAACCCGCGTTACACAGGTAGACGCCTGGCTCGAAAAGGCGGTAGGCATCCGATCGGACGACAGGCTCTTCGAGGGCTTGCAGCGGCGCTTCGAGAAGCATAGGGAGTTTGTCCAGCAAGCCGTCGAGGCGCGATCGCGCGATCGCCTACGCAACCTCGAAAGCACCTTGGAAAACCGGCAAAAGCACGAAGCGAGCAACATCGCGGCGGTGCTGGACGAGTTGGCCCGCGCGATCCAGGACGAGCTGAAGAAAGAGCGAGAGCCGAAGCAGCTTTCGTTCTGGTCCGAGGATGACCGCACCCAGTTGAGACGCGACATCGAGGCGCTGAAGCTGCGCCTCGCGCGTATCCCCGAGGAGAAGGAACAGGAGATCGAAGCGATAAAGCGACGTTTTGCCGGCTATCAGGTGAAGACATTCCCGGCTGCCGTGATCTTCCTCGTTCCTGAAGGCCATCCGTGGAGGTCGGCAGCATGAGCTATATGGGGCAGCATTCCGAATGGCTCTCGTTGATCGAAGTCTCCGGACCGTTCCTAGCGGAGCCGGTTCTCAAAGACGCGTTTCCACAAGGACTGGAAGGTCTTGATGGCGCCAAAAAGAAACTTGTCCGGCAGGCCTATGACGAGTGGCGCGAGGCGATCGATCTCGACGATCCCGACGCTCTCAAAATCCATCGGACCTGGATCGAACTCGTTCTGCGTCAGGGGCTGGAACTCGACGAAGACGGCTTAGGCGAAGTCCTGAAGCGGGCCGACGACCTTCCAAATGTCAAACGCGAGCTGCGGGAACATGGCGTCACATTGACGCCGGACTTCGCAGTCGTCGACGGTCAAAGTACCTCACCCCTCATGCTGATCGCCGTCTACGAGCCGCAGATCGTTTTGGGTGAAGCGTTCAAGCAAGGCACTTGGTCGACGAGTCCCGGGGAGCGAATGGTCGAACTATGCCGCGCGACCGGCGTTCGGCTGGGCCTCGTGACAAATGGCGAGCAGTGGATGCTCGTCGACGCGCCAGTCGGGGCTGTGACGACATTCGCGAGCTGGTATGGGCGCCTATGGTCGCAGGAGCCGATAACGCTCCAGGCTTTCGTCAGCTTGCTTGGTATCAGGCGGTTCTTTGTCGACCGCAGCGAGCAGCTGCCGGCTTTGCTCGACAATTCTCTCAAGTATCAGGACGAAGTGACCGACGCCTTGGGCGAGCAGGTCAGGCGCGCGGTCGAAGTTTTGATCCAAGCTCTCGATCGCGCCCATGTAGACAGCAACCGGACTTTGTTGGAGGGCGTAGAGCCCACCGAGCTCTATGAGGCCGGTCTGACCGTCATGATGCGGATCGTGTTCCTGCTCTCGGCAGAGGAACGCGGCCTTCTTCTCTTGGGCGACGAGCTCTACGAGGCAAACTATGCCGTTTCGACGCTGCGTTCACAGCTTCGCGCGGAGTCGGAAGAGATATTGGAGCGGCGTTGGGACGCCTGGTCTCGCCTGCTCTCGCTCTTCCGCGCCGTTTATGGCGGTATCGACCACGAAGCGCTTCGTCTGCCGGCGTTGGGCGGATCGCTTTTCGATCCCGATCGATTTCCATTTCTGGAAGGGCGGGCGCGTGGATCGCGCTGGAAAGTCGACATGGCGCGGCCGCTGCCCATCGACAATCGAACCGTCTTGCTCCTGCTCGAAGCCGTTCAGCTCTTCAGGGGCCGGACGCTCTCGTACATGGCGCTCGATGTAGAGCAGATCGGCTATGTTTATGAGGGTCTTCTCGAAAGAACCGTCGTTCGCGCCGCTGAATTTACACTTGATCTCGACGCGACGAAGGGCGCTGGAAACCCTTGGGTCACGCTGCCGGAAATAGAAGATGCTGCCGCGCGAGGAAGTGATGCGCTTGAGAAGCTATTCAAAGAACGCACTGAAAGTTCGGCGAGCCGCGTTCGAAACGATTTGAACAGGCCCGTGGATGAGAATGCCGCTGAAAAGCTGCTGACCGCTTGCCATGCCGATCGCACGCTGCGCGATCGCGTGAAGCCCTATTTTCACTTCCTGCGAACCGATCCGTGGGGGTATCCGCTCGTTTATCCGAGGGGTACCTTCATGGTGGCGAGCGGTTCAGATAGGAGAGAAACTGGATCGCACTACACCCCAAAATCGCTGACCGAAGCGATCGTCAAAGAGACGCTGGAACCGGTGGTCTATATCGGCCCTGCCGAAGGTGAGTTGCGGGACGAGTGGAAACTCAAAACGCCAGCCGAGATTCTCGACCTCAAAATATGCGACCCGGCGATGGGGTCTGGGGCGTTCCTCGTTCAGGGGTGCCGTTGGCTATCCGAACGGCTGGTCGAGGCATGGGGTCATAGCGAAGCGGCAGGATATGCTGTGACCGCCGAAGGAATGGTCGTCGAAAAGCAAAACGGTCGCGAGCCGCTTCGTAGTGACCCGGAAGAGCGGCTGTTGACGGCGCGAAGGCTCATTGCCGAGCACTGCCTGTATGGCGTCGACGTCAATCCGCTCGCAGTCGAACTGGCCAAGTTGTCGATCTGGTTGGTGACGCTGGCCAAGGGGCGGCCGTTCGGATTTCTCGATCACAATTTGCGGTCGGGTGACAGTTTGCTTGGAATCAGCGGTCTCGATCAGCTTCTCTATCTCGACATGAGCCCGGGTAAAGGTGGTTCAAAAAAGCTCTTCGCAGCGGCGATCGACAAAGCCATCGAGAAAGCCGTGGAATTGCGATTGGAGCTTCGCAGTCGACCGATCCGCGATATTCGAGACGTCGAGCTTATGGCGAATCTCGACGAGGAGGCGAGGGCAAAACTGCTTCTGCCCGAATTGGTTGCCAACGCGCTGACAATCGATGTCCTGGCGGCCAAGGCCAGGGCTATCGATACGGCCTCTTTGTCAATTGAGGCGGGCCGAGCTATTGACGGCGACTCCTATGCGATCGGCACGTTGCGCGGCCGTGTGATGCGTGGGCTAAGCACCGGTGGAACGGACAGGAGAAAGCTAGGAAGGCCGTTTCACTGGCCATTGGAATTTCCAGAGGTATTCCGCCGTCAAAACCCCGGCTTTGACGCCATAATTGGCAACCCCCCATTCCTCGGCGGACGACGGATACGTGCCGCACTGGGCGAATACTACTTAAATTATCTGACGGATGTACTAATATCTCGGGGAAGCGCAAATGCAAACTTGTGCTCGTACTTCTTCTTGCGAGCTGCTCAGCTAGTTAGACTTTGTGGTGCTTGGGGTTTTATAGCGACAAGTTCAATCCGTGAAGGTGATAGCCGCAGAACCGCGCTCAATCCGATAGTCGAGGCTGGCAACCGCATCTATCAGGCTATCTCGCTGATGGAATGGCCAGGGAACGCAGCGGTCACTATTTCTTTGATTTGGACCTACCGTGGTAATTGGGCAGGAAGAATAAAGCTGGACGGCTCAGACGCTGATAGTATCAATGCCGGCTTAGCTCAGGATAATGTACTATCTTGGGAGCCGAAAAACTTGCCAGAAAACAAAGGCACTGCGTTTCAGGGCTCGAATATCCTTGGTAAAGGATTTGTCCTTGAACCAGACGAAGCAGCCGAATTTCTGAAATCAAACCCGCGCTCGCAAGAGGTGATAAAGCCGTTTCTCACTGGGGCGGACTTTGTTGCGAATCCATCACTGAAATCAGAAAAATTTGTCATCGACTTTGGTGGTATGCCGTTGTCTAGAGAGACAGCGCCAGAAGGCTATATTGGTCCAGTCGCGGAGGACTATCCGGAGTGCCTTGGGCGCGTAATCAAGACTGTGAAGCCGGAGCGTTTGCAGCAAAAAAGAAAGCCCTATCGCGAGAAATGGTGGCAGTTCGCGGAACGATGCACCAGCTTGTACTCCGCCATCTCTGACTTACCAAGAGTGATATTCCAACCCTCGCCGTCAAAGCATCTCGCGTTTTGCTTTGTTGACAGAGATCAGGTTTTTTCGGGTCCTCATACGGTAATTGCCTCTGATGATTGGGGGATTCTGGGTGCCTTAGTATCCTCTGCACATGCCGAGTGGTGCGGGACGTATTGCTCAACAATGCCAAGCGGTAGCCGGCGCTATAATCCGGCGGATTTCCTAAAGTTTCCCTTCCCTGAGGATACGCTTAACCTTAGGAGTGCCGCTAAGTTGTTCGATGACAAACGCTGTACAATTATGCAGACACGATCTATTGGTATTGGTTCATTACTTGATGAATTGAATGATGAAAACTGCACAAATCTCGAAGTCCTTGATCTAAGGCAATCTCTTAGAAATCTGGACGTTTTGGTCTTTCAATCTTACGGGTGGCTTGATCTAGAACCTGACTATGAATTCAGAGTTGTTGGTAAACATAAAAAGTTTGCTCTAAGAACGATTGTTGCCAAAGAGGTTATGGTTAGACTGAAGGGACTCAATAATTCCTACTCGGAGCGTGCACCTTTGCAGAAGAGGTTTGATCGCGGAGCGTATAGAAATTCGCGGCAAGACGAAGCGCGTCTATTCGCTAAGCTCGCGAGCGATACAGATGACGTTGGATCAGAGGCGTAGCTGTGGTTCGCGTGATCCAATATCTCGATTGCACATATGCGGACCTGCACATTGATGCCGTATATGAAGGGGACAGTGGCGGGCAGCTAACTGGCGAAGCTCTTTCGAAATTGCTTCCTGGCGTTGGAAATCAAGGCGGATTTCGAGCTTCCGGCCGCGGCTATGATAAGAAGCTGGTGGTACTGTTTACAAGTGGGGAGGACAAGGACTGGCCGGACACTCTTGATCTTAGCACCGGGCAGTTTGTTTATTATGGAGATAACAAACGACCCGGGCATGAGCTGCATGATACGCAGCGTGGCGGCAATTTGATATTGCGCCGGGTGTTTTCGTTGCTGCATGCGCGTGCACCACAGCGATCGCTGGTGCCCCCGTTCTTTGTTTTCAAGAAGTATCCGACTGCGGTCAGTGCACGATCATTTCAGTTCAAAGGGCTTGCCGTTCCTGGCTTCGTCGGGTTGCCACAGACCGCCGACCTCGTTGCGGTTTGGAAGACGACAGAGGGGCAGCGATTTCAGAACTACCGCGCCGTATTCACAGTTCTTGATGCGGGTGTAATTTCTCGGGCCTGGATCAATGATCTCGCGGCTGGGAGGTCGTTGACTGCGAATGCTCCTGCCGCATGGATGGAGTGGGTCGAGCGCGGGAGATATCGAGCACTCACCGCGGAGAGTACGACCGTCATACGGAGTGTTTCGTCACAACTTCCAGATACACCGATCAAAGCCGCCATCCTCGATACTATTTGGAAGCATTTTGCTGCGGCGCCGATCGCCTTCGAGGCTTTCGCGGCGCGAATTTTTCAGATGTACGATCCGCGAGTGGTGATCGATGAGATTACCCGGGGCTCCATTGATGGCGGTCGTGACGCGATCGGTCGCTATCGGATCGGGCTGATCGACGATCCGGTATATGCCGAGTTCTCGCTCGAGGCCAAGTGCTACAGGCCGGCGAACGGGAGCGACAGCGCGAACACGGTTGGGGTCAAGGAAGTGGCGCGTCTAATTTCCAGAATTCGACATCGAGAGTTCGGGGTATTGGTGACAACGTCGGCAGTTGCGCGCCAAGCATATGAAGAAGTGCGGGAGGACCGGCATCCGATAATATTCCTATGTGGAAAGGATATTGTCGATATATTATCTGTAAATGGTTTCAATACACTGCAGCTTGTGTCTAATCTTTTGAACAACGAGTTTGCGGTGGCCGGAGGGGCGTAATGACCGACGAGGCAATCAACGGATGCACGGCCAACGCTTGGCTGGTGGTCGACATCGATCCGAAGAAGACGACCTTTCCGTATCCGGACTTCGTCGCCGAGCTTGATGGCGAGCGTACAAGCTATAGCGCGATCGCAGAAGGTGATTGGGTTCTCGTCTGTGGAGCTGCCGGCAAGGCAGAACGAGTAGCCAGGGTCTTGCGCGTGCGCTCGGATTTGCAGCGGACGACGTTATACTTCGATAGTTTGGCGATGCTTCCGGCAGGCGTGTCCCTTCAAGACCTCTCGATCGTTGCTCCCGGCACGGGCGCGGTTTCTCGCCTACAATGGACCACCTTTACTGCCGCGCTTCCGAAAGTCGGATTTACGACGGTCGACGACGTTCCGCTCGTCCAACGCGAAGCTTATATCCGCGAATTGCTGCAGCTCGCCGTCATCGACGACCTTCTCGGACCCGCGAACGGTCCCCACGAACAAATCCTCGATATGGGTGTCCGCGATCGCTATCTCGTCGGGAAATTGGCGCCGCGGGAAACAGCTGACGGCGGCATCGAAGGTCTCGAAGGACCCCTCGCCGACGAAGATATCGATGAGGAACCGGACGATTTGGCGGTTCATACCGGAAGGCACGACCCAGGCGCGGAATTTGACGGGACGACGGGGCGGGTGGACGCCGAAGCGGAGGCAACCGACGAGATCGACGCCGCCAGCAACCAATCGCTAGTTCCTTCCAGCCTGGGCATGACTTTCTGTGTAGACGGCGATGTCAAAGCGATCACCGTCGAGGCCCGCTGGGGACGCTACGTGCGCGTCTACGATCACGGTCGGACAAAGACCATCAATAGAAAGCTGCGGGACGAAGACGGCAATGTCGTCGGAACAGAACAAGTCGAAGTGGCGACCAAGGTCTGGCAGCGCGAACCGCGAGGCGGAACGCTGAAAATCGACCTCGAACAAGCCGTGATAGCTCACCGAGCGCCTGACGAAGAGCAACCGGAAATACGAGTCCAAGGCACTGTCCGGGGAACGAATGCGAACGGAGATCGCCTCGTGACGCTTTTCCTCGTAAACGCCCAGGAAGAGCCGGAAGAAAACAAGGATGCGGCTTGGGTCTTTCAGCCGGAGCTTGTCGTCCGAGCGGCGGGCGATGCGGCCGAAAAGGCGATCTTCAGACGCCGGTCTCCCGTATCGGCAAAGGACGACGAAGAGCGCCGTGCACTCGAAATGATCTACCGGCAACAGGTGGAATTTGCTGTTGGCCACGGCGTTTCCGTGCATGCCGAGGCCGCGCCGGGAAATCCGGGGAAAGCGACCGAAATTCGGACCGCTGTCACACCTAGCTATGAAGTGCCCGTGACCGAGACACCTGGCGCCCGCGCCGAGGATCGGCCGGCCATGCGGGAGATGGTCGAGAAGGGGCATCTCGACATGGATGTTCTCGCGGCCATGAGCAGGGGTGAACTTGTGGAGGCTTTGTCGGCTCTCGCCGACGACTACGGTGATTGGATCGGTGAGCAGCAGGCTCGCATCGCCAAAGAACTGCAAGGCCATGAAGATCAGGCGAAGGCTGCTCTCGCACGCTGTTCGGCCGTCAGGAAGCGGTTGGAAGAAGGTATATCCGTTCTAGCCAATGAAGGGGACGAGAAGGCTCTCGCGGCCTTCCGCTTTGCGAACCGCGCCATGGGGCGGCAGCGCATCCACAGTATGTATGCGCTCTCGCGACGTCGCGGTGAACAGCGAGACCTCGCCCACTTCGAGAAAAGACAGAACCGCTCGTGGCGGCCGTTCCAGCTCGCGTTCATCTTGCTTTCGATTCCGGCGCTGGCAAACCCTGCTCACAAAGACAGGACCGAGCCGCTGGAAGCCATGGCCGACCTGCTCTGGTTTCCGACGGGCGGCGGCAAAACCGAAGCCTATTTGGGTGTAGCCGCTTTCGCGATGGCTATCCGGCGAATGCAAGGAAGTTTGGGCGGCTACGACGGTTCTCGCGGAATGACCGTCATCATGCGCTATACGTTGCGGCTTCTGACTTTGCAGCAGTTCCAGCGTGGCTCGACTTTGATCTGCGCCATGGAATTGCTGCGGCAGGAAGCGGAAGCCGCAGGCGACTTGTCACTCGGAAAAGTACCCTTCACCATCGGCCTTTGGGTCGGCAACAAGGTCACACCAGGGACGACTGCCGACAGCCACAAGTCGATCCAGGACATTCGCGACCCCGACAAGTTCGATGCCGGTGGCACGTCACCGGCACAATTGACCAGTTGCCCTTGGTGCGGATGCGAGGTTTCGCCGAAGCATGACGTCGACGTCAATCAAGTCGGCAAGCGCACCGCCATCTACTGCGGCGACAAGAAGGGACAGTGTTCCTTCTCCAAAGGCAAATCTTCCCAAAAGCCTCATCCGGGAATACCGGTGCTGGTCGTCGATGAAGAAATCTATCATCGGCCGCCGACATTGATGATCGCCACCGTGGATAAATTCGCCTTGATGGCGTGGCGTGGTGAAGTGAGGACGCTGTTCGGTAGAGCGACGACCGAATGCGCCAGGCACGGGCTGTTATGGCCGGAAGCCGACTGCACCGGCAATCACAATGCTTATAAGGGATTGCCCAAAACGACCGTGAAGAACATCGGTCGGATCAGGCCTCCCGATCTGATCATTCAGGACGAATTCCACCTGATCAGCGGACCGCTCGGCACCATGGTCGGACTTTACGAGACCGCCGTTGACGACCTCTGTAGCTGGGAATTCGACGGGCGAGTCGTGAAACCGAAGATCGTCGCTTCCACGGCGACCGTTCGCAAAGCGGTAGAGCAAGTCAACAACGTCTTTATGCGTCGTGTCGCGGTGTTTCCGCCGCATGGAGTGGACGTATCGGACAATTTCTTCTCGATTCAACGTCCCATATCGATGTTGGCGGGAAGGCGCTACATCGGCGTCTGTTCGCCGGGCAGCTCACGGCCGGCAATGCTCATCCGCGTCTACACCGCATTCCTCACGGCCTCGCAAGCGCTGTTCGACCGTTTTGGACAGGCGGCCGATCCCTATCTGACGACGGTCGGCTACTTCAATTCTCTACGAGAGCTCGGAGGCATGCGCCGCCTTGCCGAGGACGACGTTCAGACCCGTGCCTACCGCGTGAAAATGAGTGATGTCGACAGGCCTGGCCTTGAGCAGCGCAGTGTGAAGAACATTCGCGAGCTCACATCGCGGGTCTCGAGCCGCGACATCCCGAAATATCTCGATCAACTCGAAATCAAATTCAAAGCGGAGTTCGACCCTGCCAAAGGACGGTACGTTATACGCTGGGAAGATGGTGAAACGCACGCGATCGACGTCGTCTTGGCGACGAACATGCTGTCGGTCGGTGTCGACGTAAACCGGCTCGGCCTAATGGTGGTAAACGGGCAGCCGAAGGGAACGGCCGAGTACATCCAAGCGACGAGCCGCGTGGGGCGCTCATCACCCGGCCTCGTGTGTACGGTGCTGACATGGGCGCGTCCGCGCGACCTCTCGCACTACGAGACCTTCGAACACTATCACGCAACCTTCTACAAGCATGTGGAGGCGCAGTCGGTCACGCCGTTTTCTCCGCGTGCTATGGATCGCGGATTGACTGGGACGCTTCTCAGCGTGATGCGCCTCGACAACGCGCCCTTCAACCCGAATCCCGGAGCTGGTGCCCTCGACAAACCCGACCGCACGGAAGCGGTTGCGGCGCGCGATCTTCTGGTCGATCGCGCCTGGAACATCTCGCACGAGGCTGAAATTCGTGACCTTGCGATGATCGAACTGAAGGAGCGCCTGGACGAATGGGCGGCCGAGGCCGGCAAGGGAGGGCGAACCCTCGCCTACGAAAAGAAGGGGCCCGACAAGGCCACGACATATCCGCTGCTGCGCCGCCCGGGGATCCAAGCTTGGGACAATTTCACGGTTCCCATGTCGATGCGGGAGGTGGAGCCGGGCGTTCGGCTCATTATGAGTACGGCGCGTTTCGGTGGGGGTGATCCGGGATGGACTCCCCAGGCAGCCGACACCGATGATACTGGGGGTGCGGCATGATCGGAGAGAAAACGCCTGTCGGCGAAGTGCGCCCCAGTCAATTGCTTTGGACCTATGGGCCCGGAGCCCTTGTCGACTTGCCGAGCCTGTCGGTTGTCACACTCGGCATCGATCGCTGGGAGCTGAACCGCTGTTCGCCGGTCGAAGAGGCGCGCCTTCTCGCGGCTGTTCGCAGAGAACTCGGACCACAAGTCGAAAGCTTGCGAAGGCCGCCGTTCCGCAAAGACGAGAATGTCGACCCATTTTCGGCGGAAGCTTTCATAGGCGTTCCGGTCCGGCCATTTCCCCGTTGGCTTCGCTGCGTCAAATGTGGACTTTTGTCACCGTACGACCTTGGCCTTTTCGAATGCAAAGAACATCGGTTCAGACCCGAGCGTACGCGGTTCATCCATAAGGATTGTAAGGGATCGAAAGGCGACCAGCCTGCCAAGGACGCGGACGCCGTTCCGGCACGTTTTCTGCTCGCCTGCCGTGGAGGCCATCTCGACGATTTTCCATGGCACTATTTCGTTCACAACGGTCCCTCGGAATGCAAAGGCATCCTGCGCTTCTACGAAAGCGGCGCCTCGCTGCAGACCGAGAATCTTTGGGTGAAGTGCGACGAGTGTTCCGCGTCTCGCAACATGGCGCAGGCTTTCGGGAGAGCGGGCCAGGACAACCTTCCTCGTTGCCGGGGGCGTCATCCGCACCTAGATCACTACGACGCTAAATGCAAAGAGCAAGCCCGGGCTGTTCTTCTAGGTGCGACCAATAGCTGGTTTCCGATCACCTTGTCCGCACTGGCTATCCCCCTGACCAGAGACCCCGTACGACAGCTCGTGCAGGATGGTTGGGACTATTTCTCTGAATTGGAATCCGAGGACGAGGTAGTCATCGCGGTCAAGACTCTCAAGAAGACGGGGGCGTTACCGGGTATCGACAAGCACCTACCCAAGGCCATCTGGGAAGCGATCAAGGCGATAAAAGACGGCGGCGGTGATGAAGGCGTTACGGAAGCGGATATCAAGGGGCCGGAATGGGCCGTTCTCACAGACCCGCATCCCCCGACAGACTGGCCTCATTTTCTGAGCAAACCGGCGGCGCCGCCTAAGGGCTTCGAAAAGCAGTTCGCGAGCGTTCTGTTGCTCGAACGACTACGCGAGGTCAACGCATTGCTGGGCTTTACAAGAGTGGAGGCTCCGGAGGAAACGGCCAATCCGGACGAGAAAGCGCCACGCGCGGGTCTTTGCAAAGGAACGCCGACATGGGTCCCGGCGACTGAAGTACACGGAGAAGGTATATTCATTCGGTTCGACGAAGACGCTGTCGCAAGTTGGGAAGCCTTGCCGGCTGTGCACGCGCGAAACGCGAAGCTGGTCGCCGGCCATCGGGGCTGGCGGAACGCACGAAAACTCGATCCGGCGGAGGGCTATCCGGGCATTCGCTACGCACTGCTACACAGCCTGTCGCATCTTCTCATAAGAGAGCTGGCGCTCGAATGCGGGTACAACGCCGCCAGCATTCGCGAGCGTATCTATGCCGACACGGAGAATGGCGAGCGCCAAGCCGGCATATTGATCTACACGGCAGCCGCAGACTCGGACGGGACGCTCGGCGGACTGGTCGATCTCGGAAAACCGGACAGTCTCGGACGGCTTCTCAAGCAGGCGCTGGACCGAGCCTCTATATGTTCGTCCGACCCCCTCTGCGCCGAGCATAATCCTCAGGACGATCGTTCTCTGCATGCCGCCGCTTGCCATGCCTGCTCGTTCGTTTCCGAAACCTCGTGCGAGAGAGGAAACCGCTATCTCGATCGTACACTCCTCGTACCGACGCTCGAAGTCTCGGACGCGGCATTCTTCGAGTGAGGGGGATGTGCAAGCGCTACTCGATGCGATCCTAGATATCGTCGCGAACAGTCCACCGGGAAAAGCGAAGCAATTGGCCTCGACGGTTCGCCGTATACCATCTGCGGCTGACTGTGCTCTCCTGGAAGGTTGGGCGACCAACCCGTCAGCACAGACGCGCTTGTCGGCCCTTGTCACCGCTTGGAAAGCGAGCAGGATTCCATCCGACGAGTTGGCGGCAATGCTGACTGGAGCGGCCGCCGCTTACGCGCAAGCACGAGGAGAACAAGAAGTCGAACTCGTTTGGACGGGGCCATCGAGCAAACTGGTCGCGACCCGCAAGACCGAGCAGGCGCTCCTGCAAGTGATCGATGCGACGGCGCACCGATTGTTTATGACCAGCTTCGTCGCATATGACGTTCCATCTGTGATGGCGGCCCTCGCTAAAGCGAGCGCGAGAGGAGTGCTCATATCCATGTTGCTGGAAGCCAGCGACAAGCATGGCGGTACGGTTTCGATCGACGCCATCGGCAAGATGAAGACCACTCTGCCGGCCGCGCGCGTATATTCTTGGGCGGACAAGAGAAACGGAAGCTTCGCCGGTGGTCGAGTTCACGCGAAGGTCGCCGTAGCAGATGAAAGCCTTTGCTTCGTCTCCAGCGCAAACCTCACTGGTCACGCCATGGAAAGGAACATGGAAGCCGGAGTTCTGATACGAGGTGGCGCGACGCCTCGTGACCTTCACCGCCATTTGGAAGCCTTAGTCACAACTCTTGTAGTCTCGAGGGTGTGAGATGGACAACGTCGATACGATAACCCGATCGAGAATTATGGCCCGTGTCGGTCAGAAAGACACTGGCGCAGAGATGATGCTGCGCCGTGCACTTCACGGATTGGGGTTGAGATACCGACTTCATGACAAGCGGCTTCCCGGAAGCCCCGACATAGTACTCAAGCGCTACGGGGCCGTGGTGTTCGTTCACGGGTGCTACTGGCATGCACACGGCTGTCATCGCTCGACAGTTCCCAAGAGCCGCCAGGACTTCTGGATAGACAAATTCAGAGCGAACACGGCCCGCGACGAAAGAGGTTACCAGGCTCTAATCGAGAAGAATTGGCGCGTTCTTGTCGTTTGGGAGTGTGCGCTGAGAGGGAAGACCGCCATGCCGGCCGGCGAAGTAGCCAAGCGGGTTTCCCGATGGCTTCGCTCGACATCGGAATTCGGCCAGCTCGAAGGAGCGCCGCTGAAATCGACAGAGGAAGGAGATTGCGGATGGCGGACCCCTGGTCACAATATCAGCAGGTAGTCGTCGAGACCTACTACGCTGTCAAGGCTGGAAAGAGTTCTCGAATTCATGTCCGACCGGTGCCAGGCCAGCCGTTTCCGTCAACGATGGATGTCGAGTGTTCCCGTTCCATGCGCAAACAATATCCTGTGGGCACTCAGTTTCGTATCTATGCCAAGGAGACGAACAAAGAGGGAGGTAAGCCCTTTCTGTATTCGCATTTCGACTGGCCCTTCGAGGTAGTAGATTAGAGCGGTATGTATTTAAGCCCGTTCATATCCCGCCTCTTTGAAGTAGGCTGCGCATTCCTGTGGGGTGACGGCTTGGAGAATGTGGCGCAGTTCGTCATGGATTGCGTCGCGTGATCTGGCCT
>Ga0228711_1005643_pt1 | contig 18996 bp, 9 predicted proteins | sample MedpolnodulmetaG_2_FD_177996 | JGI IMG/M metagenome (GOLD analysis project Ga0228711, IMG submission 177996) | Root nodule microbial communities from Medicago polymorpha collected in Santa Monica, California, United States - brown nodules | ecosystem: Host-associated > Plants > Roots > Nodule...
ATTGCTAATATTCTTCTTTTGGACAGAGATTGATCATGTTGATGCTGAGAGGTTTCTCTGTTGTATTTGCTTTCTTTTTCCCTTTCTGTAACCTCAGACTGTTATGATAACACTCCCTAGCGGTCTTTTGGTCTCCGCGAACCATCCTTGTCTTCCCATTATCCAAAGGGTATTTCATAACCAAGAACCTGGTGGAAAGGAAATCACCTAGGAGGTTGAAAGTTGGATGCCCAATAATGATGTTGTAGGAGTTGGGTGTGTTTATTACTAAGTATTTTACTCGGATCGTTTTGACGTTTGCTCCTGTCCCAAATATGGTCTTCAAGGTGATGTGCCCACGTACATGAACTTGTTTTCCAGTGAATCCCGCCAGAGTTCCTATGAACGGTTATAACTGCTCAAGGTCCAAACCTAGTTTCTCGAACGCTTCGTAATAGAGGATAAATGCCGAACTACTTGGGTCGATGAGGACTCTTTTAACGTCCCAGTTGAAAATTTGTAGGGTGACTACCATTGGATCATCGTCATGGGGGACTACGCCTTCAAAGTCTGCCTCCGAAAAGCTGATGCTCTGCTCCCGCCTTGATCCTCCACCTTTGTTATTATAGAAAGAAACACACAAATGAGAAAATGTATTTCCTTAATTTGGTGAACAGTGCATTGGAGGTACTTATAGAATACAATGGACAGAGTGATTAATCTCCCTATAAATGCAATTAATTTCTATATAAATGCTAATTCTAAAATATGGTAAATACATAAAAGACAGCTAAAAGTCAACTAATTATTATTTACAAAGAGTCAGCTGCTCTTCATCAATTACTTTCAACAGTTATCAATGAACATCACTTGCCTAATGTATTTCTTCCTAGACGAGCTAGACTCTCTTCCTCCTGTAAAGCCTCCAGAGATGGTGTTGAGAGTGTATCTCTCCTTCGGATCCTCTTTTTGGTTTACTTTGCTCTTTTCTTCGCTTAGGCGACGATGGTCTTCGCCTCGCCCTCCTCTGATGTATCCTCGGAGCTTCCCTTCTTGTATGAGCTTCTCAATTTCCTTCTTAAGCTGCCAGCAGTTATCAGTTGTATGGCCCCAGATTCGATGGTATTTACACCACGCCTCTGCATCGTTGCCCATGTGATCAACTCGAGGATTAGGGGGATCAGGGATGAGTCTGGATTGATAAACTTCTTTGTAAATTCGCTCTAGTCTTGTGTTCACTGGTGTGAAGTTTTCTAGATTGTACGTTCTTTTTTCTTGCCTTTTAAAAGTGCCTTTGTCTCTTGTGGGAGGCGAATAATAGTTCCTCCTTTCTCCTCTGTTGTTTCCTCGCTCTTTGGCGTCCCTAGCTTTCTTTTCTGCGTTACTCTCTTCGCCCTTGATGTAACACTCGGCTCTCGACATGATTTCATCCATGGAATCTGCTTGTTTTTTAGCTAAGGATTCGTTGAACGGCCCTGCTTGCAGTCCGTTTACGAAAGCGCCTACGAAGAGTTCCTAGTTGGGATGTACTACCTTAATGATAGTGTCGTTGTAGCGGGCGAACACTAATGAGGCATATGGTTGAGATCTTGCGATGGCGACTCGCCCCTCGTCATGTCTAGGTAGCTGATCACAGAAAACCTAGGTTGGTTCATATAATAGCGAAGGGCGGCGTCACTCAAAGTTCCTGCCAGTAACTTGCACTTGAGAGAATCGGGGGCCATGATTACGGCCATACGGGTGTTGAAAGAAGTGATATGCTCCACTGGATCACCCTTGTCGTCGAATGAAGACAAAGACGGCAATTTGAAACCCTCTGGGACTAGTGCGTTCCAAATTTCTACTGACAACGGTTGCTGTGGTGGGAGTCCCCCTTCTCATGATGTTGCTGTTGTTGGATGGTCTCCATCGACGCCTGCATAGCTTCATTCTGTTCCCTTAGTTGAGCGATATGGGTTCTCATCATTTCGACTTCTTCAGGAGTAGCCATGGTGAGGAGAGTCGTATTCCTAAATCACGATGAGGGGTGCGACTTAGGGGTTGATTGGTTGAATAGGGATTCTGAATCGCAGTTTAAAGGCTATGATTCAAAATTTGGTTTAGAGTTTCCAAATCACGATTTACAATTTAGAAACGTGGTCAAGGTTAGTTTTACCTCTTCTCACAGACGACGCCAACTGTACTTGCAAAAAGTACAATAATCGTATTATGGTTTAGTATTGTATTGGTCATGTCTTGAGAAGGCTCTCAAGGGTTGTATTTATAGCCCTCTATGGGCTTGATTTGTGATTAGTTAAGTCGTAAGTAATAGGGATATTAAGGTATTTTAGGCACGTTCTAGAGGTTTCTAGAAGTGAGCTAAGGCGGCGTCTTGGGGAGGGTGCGCCTTTGGCCTCAGGGCCTTTCTGGAGGGTGTTGAAGCCTCTGAGAGGATCTAAAAGTCCTTCTGGAGATCTTTTAGGTCTTTAGAAATATATTGACGGTCCAAAAATCATATACCTCCTTATATATAATTAGTTGTTACCGATATAGATAAAGGCAAGTATTATTTAAAAGTTAAATGAGAAATTTTTAAAAATTGAAACGTCCAGTCAAAAAAAATAATAAACTTTGAAATGTAGAAACTAATTTTAACACATACAAAGACATCGTCTAAAATACTCATAATTATCATAACATTTTTTACTATTTTACACGAATATTTCTTGAAATTGGCCCATATTACATATGAACATTTCAGTTCACATACACTTATGTGCGGTTTTCAAGTCTATTTACAAATACCTAAGAATGAACAGAATGAGACTTCAGTGGAAGTCAATCAAACAGTGGTACAACCATCAGCTAAACTTTGAAGGTCAGGGTTCAGCAACTTTGCTAATGATCACGGATGCATATTTAGCAATGGATGATTCCGGAGACTGCTGAAGCCTTCCAATTACAGGAAACATAGGTGATGAACGGATGAACTGTCTGCAGAGTGGATGCGCACACATCTTTGCTATGGAAAAGAGAGCAATCTTTAAAGGAGACTCGTTTGTTGAATCATTTCTGCTTGGATTTAGTGCTGATACCGCATAATCGGAAATTAACTTCAGGAGAGACTGCAAAGGAAAAAAGAACATCAAATTGCTTAAAAAATAGCTGGCAGTACAATATAGACCACAAAGTTATACTGTAATTGATTGTTGTAACACGTTCAGCGCTTGAAGGGAGATAAATATCAGTAATTCCTAATCATCTTAAATCCTCAAGAGAAACGAGATAGACTTTGTAAATCCTCTCCAACCATTGAAGATCACCTCATGTCCTGTCTCTAATTATAACTGTTTTCAGAAAACTTACACCTCCCTGCCCTCTTTAAACAAGCTTCACGGTAAAATTATTTTCTGTTGACTAAATGTGTATCAACTGGGTTGAAAAGTTTGAAGGTATAATAAACATGGACCATAATCCACAGAAAGGAGATTCCTGACAGTTCACTATTTTTCAGATTACAAATGCCATTTTCTGTATATTCCTACATACGTCCATGTTCCTCATGCTCAAGGAGGACCTTTAGACATAAATACTGCGCCCATTATATTTTAACTAACTGTCTAGCTAATAAAATCTACCTACTATGACTATTGATAATGCCATTAGCTATCATGTCCAACAAACAGCTGCTATTTCTTCTTACACTTTTTGCTGCTGGCTTTGGATTCACATTAGCAAGTAGTTAACTTAAAAAACTTATTTTATTGTAGGATAAAATGGTCATAGTAGAGTAATTACAATCTTAAAATTAAAATGTGACATGGAATTCAAAAATTTAAAATGAGGAAATTATTTGAAGAACAATTTTATTATTTGAACTGTGTAATCACAATTTTCTCTTCAAAACAAGTGTTTTTCTTTTTAAAATTTTAAAACATTCTATGAATACGATTCAATATAAATTTGATGTGAATTTGAATTAATTTCAAAAATAAAAAATGTCTGTAATAATCTTAAATTCTAACCGAAACTAAAAATGTTTAAGTGGAAATCTAAAGTGAATCTAACTAAATTTATTGATTGGGGAGGAAAACGGTTATGTTTTCTTTTAGATGTAAAAATTGACGAAATTGCAATTGACAATATAAATAAAGTTATAAACTAAATTATATAAAAATATTCAAAAAATGCAGTGTGCACGTACCTGAACAGCTCCTTTAGACACAATGTCTTCACAAAGTCTGTCAGAGTTGCGAACCAGATTGCTAAGTGCACCTGCTGCATTTGCCTTGGTCTTGTCCTCCTCTGCCATTTGCAACAAATTTGCCAAATGAGGAATTGACCTCCTCAGCTCTTCATACAACACGTCATTGTAGTACGCCGCATTTCCGATCTGAATTCAGACAGCAGGTTAAAAGAGATAAGAAAGAGTATAATTCCAGCATATATACTGTACAAAAATGCATAAGCATGATGGCATCAGTTTTTAAAAACAGGAAAGACAATTTATGCATATGTCTACGTAAATTGATAAGAACTTACTTCAAATGTTTGACAAGTAAAACATGAAAATTTTCATCGCAAAAATTCATCCAACACAATAAGAATGCCAACAGGCCAAAACATATTCTATAATACAGCATAAATCCTTGGCTTAAGCCATGGGATTTAAAACTTACAGCAAAACAAGCAAACTTCCTTGTTCGTTTGTCTGGATCAGAGCATCGATCAATAAGGATACCAACGATTTGATATCTTGCCTGCAAATTCCAACTGTATTATAAGAGAATTCAAAATATGATAACTGCAAAAAGTAAAGTGTCAGATTTTGAATTTTCATATTTGATCGAGTGTCTGTATTTTTTTAAAAATAATGAAAATGTGTGTCCGCTCATTGAACAAGTTAAACTTATTTTTCTTTTTAGGTAACGGAGAGAAGGCCAACGTAAGAAATATTATAAAAACAAGTCCGCATCTTTGCTTTGATCAAACAAAATATATTACTTCTATATTCTTAATTGTTATACTTACAAGAGAACTGTAAAAATAGGCATTGTGACGACACATATTTCCAAGAGCACTGCAAGCTTTTGCACGCATATTTGGATCTTCATGTGAAAGAAAACTTTTTAAGAACTCCAAAATAGAAGCACCTTTAATGTACTCATAGAATCCCTGAACAACAGGAAACAGAAAGTAATAATCATTTTTCAAGGAATGACTATGGAACATCCAGAAAGCAAATACACGTGAAACAATTATACTGGTCTAAAATAACTCAAACTGGTAGTGCATTGTATGCCAGAAACCATAGAAAAATATTTACCTGTACATCCCCATTGTGAAATGCCAGTTAGTTATTCAAAATGATGTAACTATACCAAAATGAGGATTCTCTAAATATGTTTTGAACACAAAAAAACACATCTCAACAAAATTGTACTAAGTTCATTCCTTTAAAGTTATTTTTTATAAAGTTATTTGTTTTTTATTTTAATACTCTTAACTTTTTATTATCACATTCTACCTATTTCTCTCTCTACAATAAATAGTTTGAGGTAATGTTGACAATACAATAATGAATACTACTTTCAACTTGGAGAATGAAAAGTAAGTATGAATAACAAACTTCTAAAAAATGACACTTAACTAAAGGGAGTAATATGTTCAGCAATATGTTTACATATCCATCTCATTTCAGTAATGTGTATCCACTACCCTTTATCATTAAACTGAATAGAGATAATAAAGGCAATAGATAATCAACTTAGCATTCATAAAACAAAACCATTTGGTGAAGAGTCAAAACTAACCTTGTCCATACGAGCAAGATCAGAAATTATCATAAGCGCATCCAGCATAACCTCTTTTAGTCCCGACAGGTCAAAGAACCTTATCATCCTATTTGGATCCAAAAGACCTTTACTCACAAGTTGGACTGCTAAAGGTCGTTGGCACACCATTTTAGCAAGAAAGGCCACAGGCCTGCCCAAATCATTCAACTCCATATGATCTAGGCATCGAAGGATAATACTAGGCGCACCAACCTGAAAACAACAAAGCAATTATTAAAAACATGGATGATATAAGATAGCAAAAATAAAATTGTCATCACATGTCATAAACTAATAATTGGTGCATTAAATAGTGCACTAGCTGTGATTTTTTTTTTAAAAAAAAAGTAATCTATCATCAGCTACTGCTTAATAACAAACATTAATGACATGCAGTGGAATATCAGTGTCCCATTGAAAGATGATTTTACCTCCACAAGGATCTTAATGTATTTGCCCATGTCTTCTTCTATTGCCTTAACTGTATCCTTGTCTTCCATGCATACTCTCTGACCAGGGGAACCGACGTTAAGAAGAAACCCGCTGCTGACAGAAGCATTGGCTGATGGCAAGCCAGGTGCATTTTGAAGAGCAACAAAAGGAAATGCTAAGAGATCTATGACTGCATTTATTAGATCTCTAACTCCGGTTCTCCCTCCACCAGGTCCGGTCCAGCTTTTTATCAACTTAAGATGAGCATCACATATTAAGTTGGATATGAGCTTAACATGTTCATTCCTGATCAAAATCTGACGAAAAATCATAGCACCACCAGAGAGACAGTGACATAATGATGAAATTGTCCACACAACACCTATAGGAGATAATCCAATTCTATCGTTTAGGCACTCGTTTTCTTGAGAAGCATTTGAAAACCCATTGCTTAACAAGCCGATAAGAAGAAGAGGTATACCACTAGCACACAACTGCTGAACAGCTAATGGTCCTCCCCACTTGAGTTTGGAATCTAAAAGACCAACACACCCATCTCTTATCCCTAGCCAATATGGAAGCTTCCCATTAAATTTACCAGGGTCCAGTTCATTTTCTTTTCCTGATGAAAATTTAAGATGGTCACTTAGTGTAGAAGTTCGAGGAATTAAGGGCATAGCAATTTCAGATATCGGAGACTCAACCAAAGTCCCATGTTCGAGGGAAAGAACGGATGACAAAGCCAAGGCTGATGCACTTTGAAGTTGGAAAGAGGCTTTTGTTTTATCATCATAAGAAACATGATGAGCAAGAACTGAGAGTCGAGCAAGCTGCTTCTTTGGTGAGTTAGTGAGCATAAAAATTGCAGAATTTCTTCCAGTTGACTTCAAATGTTGTGCAATTATTGTAAGAATGAGACATGAATGACGAATCAGAGCAGAAGGATTTGCTAATTTACATTTAGTGTTACTTGGTTCGACATTGTGTGCATCTTTGTTGAGAGAGGAACTGCATATTGACAAAACTGAGAAAATCTCTGAAACAATAGTGCCATCACCGCCACCACTAACAACAGTAGTCACAGGAAGGGAACTGGGAAGCCCACAAAGGACGGCTGGAACAATTCCACTGTGGAGGCAGCACCTTGACAAAAGCTGAAAAGGCAAAAGAATGATGGCATATAAAATTTGAATTACATTCAACTATTCCATATCTGAAACTTTAACCTTTGCATCAATAACAATAAGTACTATAACTTTATTAGAGAAACAATAAAATAAAAAAATTGAAAGATCTGCTTTATGCAGCCAATATAAAACATGCAACTTTCTGTCATAACAGGACTACCTAAAAGAAGGGTAAGCGACCAGAAGTACCTGAAGACCACAAATCGTTGCAGACTCAATACGTTGGTGAAAACAATAGTATACAGCAACCTGAACAGCTTTGGTTCTCAGGAATGCTCGTGTCATTGCATCAACCATTATTGTTGATTCTTCGTCAAACAAGGGATCTTGTCTGTGATCCATAATTTCTGTCCTCTGCAAAAAATGACTCTGCAATGCACTGATGGGAAACAAAATGGCACTTTTTTTCATAAAAAGAACGTCCAGAGCATTAATCAAGGACCAGGCAGCTCTGCATGCTTCAGAAGCAGCCCGTAGCATATTTGAAGAACCGGCAATAAGACTTGAGCCTGAAGTTGCTAAGCACTGGCACAAATGGTCCACTAAACCAGATTTTTTCGCATGATCTATAATTCTGTTAGCTGTTTCATTCAGTGTCTCTGAGCCTGAAATTTGAGATGATCTAAGCACTTGAGTAACTTTAGACAACATGACTGTAACACAGGCACTAGACTCATACAAAACTCTTCCAGATGCATCATTTATCGAAGTTACAACCTGCAATTATACATTAATAAATGAGTGCTGCAAACATGTAAGGAATGAACAATTAACAAGAGTTTTTCAATCTCTGGTGTATAGGCTAATATTTAAGATATTCTAGGTATTGGTTATAATGATATGAATACTGAAAAAACTAAACTATGTAGTTTAGATGTACATGTCACTTTCAATATAAATTACCAACAAGATGCAAATTTACATGATAGAAAGAGTATTACCTGGGAATAGATATGAACCAATTCAACCCAGTGATTTAAATATGAGCTTGAAAAGAAACTCCCGCCATTATCTAGCAAAATTTTAGTGATAGAGAAACCCTGCACAAAATAAATGCCTGATGTTTAACTAGCTATCTTGGGAGAAAAGGATGCCAGTTAATTTCACATAAAATAGGCCAAAAATGATTAATCAAAGAAGATAAAATTATTTGCACATACTAAGTTTCTGAACGGTGTCGATAAAAGTATTAAAAGAAAACAATCCTAAAATAATCCGTGCTCTGCAACAAGTTTGTTTGTGTTCTCACCTATCTCTATATCCGAGGTGTTGTTTACAGTTGTATGATAATCAATTATCAATTTATACTGGTTCTCTCTCTCCCTCTCTCTCCCCTATTTTCGCACTTACATCTACCATATTTGAAATAATTAGATACTCATATACTGAGCAGTCAGGCTCCCTACTCATAAGCTGCTTGTTCAATGGGAATAGCTTGTAACAATGACGTCACAAGATCAAGTGCTGAAGCAAAATCTCAAGTGTGAACTTATTCAGCTCAAACAGTTACTTCAAAAACCTAGGTTTGAGAGGTTACACAACTGAAACTCATTTGTGAATAGGGGTAATCATATTGGACCACATTTCTCCTTTAATCAAGTGTTTCGTGAAGGGCTAATCATCTTTATAAAAGAGTTTATTTTTTAAGGAGGCATCGTCACTCACTTTGTTGATTCAAATAATCATTAAGCATATGTTTTCACTTGCATGAAATCCTCAATATTTTAAAAGCTTGGTAAAAATACCCTACATGCTCTAACTTGAAGGATTGTTGGAAAGTACGTAAATAATGTCAAGACAAACTGTATAGGTTACATAGTATCATGTGATTTCAGTAATTAAAGTTAACTGTGATACAATTATTATTTTCAGTCTATATATTCAGCTCATTGTGTAGTTGAGATATACAGACTTAATAGTGGTGGAACTTAATCTCTACATTCATTAAGGAAGACATTTACCACAATAGAGTTGGTCTTCCTAGTTTTAGATTCAAATAATTTTGTTTTTTCATGGATTTGGTCCATGTCCCCAGTGATTTTTGTACTATTTTTTCCTATTTTTAAAAAATTTAGTGTGCTGCAAATAACTGATAGTGACTAGGGTGCAACCATCATAGTTGAGATCCCTTGCTCCGCATAGTTTAGAGAGAAAAAAACTTCTTAGATTGCTTGCTCATGTCATAATTCTACATCATCTATCGAATATTTTCCAAGATATTGTGAAAGACTATGATATTCTAACACATCAAATCAAGATCCAAGCATTTTAAATTCATTCTATTGAGAAGGAGACTTGGCGCAACGGTTAAGTTGTTGTCATGTGACTGAAAGGTCACGGGTTCAAGTCCTGGAAACAGCCTCTTGTGTAAAAAACAGGGTAAGGCTGTGTACAATACACCAAATCGTGGGACCCCTTCATGGATCCTACATATGCGGAAGCTTTGTGCACCGGGCTGCCCCTTTTTTATATAAATAAATGGAAAATATAGATTTCTTGAAGAAAGAAACTAATAGATTAAATGTGCAAGTAAGGTACCTTTGTTAACAAGTCAAAAACTTCATCAGATTTCATTGCTACAACAGATTTTGTAAACAAAAGAAGCTCGCTTATTAATTCATCTATGAGTCCAGTAGAACTGAAGACACCAGCAGCAACTAGATTTGATAGAATTCTCAATGACTGGTTTGAAGCAGGAAGATCTTGATCACTGTAGATCATAAAAGAAAGACTTCAGAAATAAATAATTTTGAAACCAAAAGAAAAGAAAAAATTAACAGGGTCTTGAAACACAGTTGCTTGATTTTTATTGAAAAACTAATTAGTAAAAGTTCCAAAACAATCAAATTATGTCTCATATTTAATCACCTATTACATGGCTTTTGAATTTAATTCAATAGTACTAAAGTAATTTTTTATAATTGGAATGTGGATGATCTTTGAATTTAAATTTGTGTTGTCCTTCCGATCAACGTCATTTTTCAAGAACTAATAATCATTACCCGTTAATGTTAGTACTTTATTACCATTTTTGCTTTAAAAGTTAGCCAATAAATTATATTGCAAACACCATCCTGTAGTTAACCCTAATGCAGTTATTGGGATTAGGTTCGGGTATAGGGTATAGAAATTACAGTTCATGTAGTCTAGGTGCAGACGTGGTATTTTAAAAAATGAAAGCATGAGAACGAACATTATAATTATATATATGGCCGTTCAGGTCTGCTATGCTACAAACGCGGTGCTATAGCATGACATTGACAGCATTGAGTGCAATTATGTTATGATAAACAATCTTCTTCAAAAAATATGTTATGCTAAACAATATGTGTGAACCTGAAATGGAAGTAAACCAAGTTGTAGGAGGATTTTATGTCTACAGATATTCAACAATACAAGCCAAAAGAAGGATGATAATGAACATATGATCAACAAGAAATAAAATTAAATAATGTTCAGTAAACTCAAGCCATTAAAACTAATTCAATTTTAAGTGGAACTCATGAAGACTCCAAATGCATATTGAAGTTTTTAAATCTACAACACAAACTTACCGGCAAATATTTTGAGTTCCCTTTGACCATTTTTTCAGTGGTTGCAGAATATGTCCCAATGCTTCATTGTCTTGACCAATTACTTTTGCACCTTTGACAGTGCGAGAGTTACTTTCAAGTCTGTCAAATCTTTGGCAGCCTGCTCGGAAGCATTCACAATCACATAAATCCAGGTTTCATGTAAGATAAAGAATCTATTACTAAGGTTTTTCAAAGCAAATAGAACAAAACTGCAGTTTGACTCCGTACTAAAAAATAACAAGTCAATAAATCCCTAAATGCACACAAAACATGCATACATCTCTTACTCGTTGATTTCAGTTCTGCATAAACAAGTGATAATTTCCAGGAGGCTTTAGCTTAATTATGAAGAATTATTATCTGATTCAATATTGTAAAGGTGTATCCTGCCCTTCTTTTCCCGATTTTCACAAGGACCAGTACAAAGGAACCACTTGCAAGACGCAAGAAGTTTTTGAATTGCTGATTAATTGACTGTTAGACAGTATGTGTGGTTGGTAAAAAATGTCATTTCTAATTTTAAACAGCAAAACATTCTTCTATTGAAAGGATGCGGAACGAAGTGCAATCTTCTGTATAAAAAGCACTTGCAAGTGTTATACTGTATCAATTTGTGGGTTTAGCTTGTGTTGCTCATTTTGATGCAACATCTGGTCTGCAAATGAGATAATTGTCATTTCATTAGAAAAAGATGCAGCACGGACTCATTCTAACTGTCCGTTAAGAATGGAAAGCAGTTGCTGAATTTCTTTAAAATTTCAGTCATAATCAAGGTGGCTATCTTTGCAAGAAGTTAAGAATGATGAACACCTATGCTCTGGCTTGAGAAGAGTCTTAGAAATTAAAAATACAAGAGTTTGTCTATTCTTGTCAGTTGTCATATTCAGTAAAAGCTGGAGGCATGCATGAGTATATACAAAATGTCTGTTAATAAGAAAACCAGTCATATATCTTAAACCAACAGCTAAATTTTGTGATATGTGATTCATGATATGGTATCAAAGTCACTCCTAAACCTTATAATGACTGCCTAAAGCCTTTCATAAAGGCATTCTGCACATAATCCTCATTTAATTTACAACTTCCTAAGCTGTCACTGTTTATCCCAAATCCATTATCAGTATACCTTTTTCTCCCTTGCCAGGATTCAAACCCTGAACCTTCTTTAATCCCTTAGCTCAACCAAGTGAACTACCCATGCCCCCCTTTTGATTTGAAAATCCAAACAATGTCATCTATTATATTCTGTTTGATTGAAAATCCAGACCATATCACTATATCAGTATACCTTTGTTTTTTTTATCTATTCTATTTGTTTTGATTTGTAAAACTGTCCAAACAATGTTCAACCCAGAACTGGTGTCATGCTATGATTATGAGACGACAGTGGACAGCTCTTGATTTCCATCACACATGAGCTCTTGCTCATTCAATTACGGGAAAATTTCCAATATGTTGTCACTAATTCTTTTTGAGTTCAATGCTGTGTATAATGTAAACGTAGGTAGCACTGAGCCAACAGTGGTTTTCAATCGACACATTTGGGATGCAGTATACATCACATGCTGCCTCCCTTCACATGAGTAAACATGGAAGATAGACCAAACCATAATTACAAACGAAAACCAATAATAACCTTTTAAATTTTAATCAATTACAAGAACGTATTACTTCAAAATGAAGAATGAAGAACAACTTTATACTTTACAATATTTCACCTTAAAATTAAGATGTGATGAGACAATAACTGAACCTCATAAGTATTTGGAGTGAAATATTTCTAATTTTAGATTTAATTTGAATTTGTTCAAGACAGCCAATAGTCAGAAATATGTAAACAGGGTTATATCATATGTCTTCCAAGAGCCAAAGAAATATTAGCATAAAAATAAGCATAAGCATGCAGTAAAAGAGAGACGACAATACCTGACTCTCCTACATCATTTTGATTGGAAAATCCGGAAGACTCATCAAGCACTTTAGAATTGGTTTTGTTCATGTTAGGGTCATTTAACTGAGCTTCATTCTTAATTGGTGAAGCAATATGCTCCTCCAAACATGTTGTATGAGTGTTTTTGCCTGTGACAAAAGCAAGTCATTATAATAGAGGGAAAGGAAAAAAGTGTAGAGACATTTGGTAGACACTTTATTGATAAACAATAATACAGTAAGTACTATCATCCTGCAGTACTGGAAGTTGCTGAACCTGATGAAGTTTGAATGGTTTTCCCTTCAACCCTCTGTGTTGTATTGCTCTCCCTTGGTGAACCACTTATTTCATTCAACTCCTGAAGTTCAGTCCATATTTTACTAAATTAATTAACTGAAAATACTCAACTAAGATAAGACTCCAATGAGCATCTTGCCCGATGCAGAATTCTTTGGCAAAAAATTTAATGTACCTACCCTGGCCTCGATTTCATCGTTAGTTTCTTTCACAAATGGGTGTTCAAGAAGAGCAGGCCAAGTTAGTCGACTTTCTGGTGCCTGGTTAGAATAAATTTGGAAACTGAAGTGTATTAATACATTGTAAAATCTCACAAGGCAAAAATGAAAAAGGGGAAACATTCGCTAGAGAACTAACCTTGTTAAGCAAACCCTTTAAAAAGCTTTTGAAATTTGTAGTCATGCTATCAGGATATTTAACCGGATCCTGGATTATTTAATTAGTGATCAGAACATAAATAGCAATTGCATAACAAATCTCATCTGATTAAAAAATGTACCTTAACAATGTGTCTGATGAGTGCATAAACAGAATTTGTGTAAAATGGTGGTTGTCCTACAAATAACTCATACCTGTTATAGGCATAAAAAATAAAAATAAAAAAAGGCTTCAACTCAACTCAATGTCAATAACAAAGAACATTGCAAATTGCTAAGTAACTATTGGTTAGAAAACGTCATCATTCAGAACCCTTTTGCTAACGCAACAGGTCCGGTTCATCACTAAAAATGAGAAACGTAAAGCAGTTGTTGAGTACCACAAGCATGAAGTTGGGTAAAGAATTTGATGTTAGAGAGAATAAGGATAATGCAAATAGAAAATAAAAGAAATAAAAAGTAGGATCTATTTGGTTTGAGGAAATGAGTTACCAACTTAAATATTGTAAAGACATCTGATATCAAGACATTAGGCCATATTTAAATGGACAACTATCAACGAAGAATGCATAACTGAATACCAGTAAATGTGTTATTAGATGCGGATAAGAAGAGATAAAGATATTCAACATACAATATAACACCAAGAGACCATAAATCTACAGTGTGGTTGTAAGGTTGTTCCCGGACAAGTTCTGGAGCCATGTATAATGGGGTGCCTGAAAAAAATGAAACAAATTCAGTCTCTAAAAACACCAGCAGCTACACACAAACTGCATTGCTACAATGAAGATTAAAAGGCAACAAATTGTGTTCTGATGAGCCAAACCTTTTATAGATCGCAAAACAACTGTGTTTGTGGACATCGCACGTGCAAACCCAAAATCACAAAGCTATCAGATATTCAAAAACAACATAAATTAGACCATGATCAACTGTTCTTAACTAAGGAAAACTAAAAATGAAAGTCATACAATCAGTTAATGGGATTAAAACATAATGTGATGAGTGTTTGAATTAACTCTGCGATAAAAATAAAAACAAAATAAACTTGTCTTTAAGAAGGAGTTTGTTTCAAGGGATGAATATTTTATTCGTTCCTTGAAATAACTGGTTAAATGGCAAGTCCTCTGGAAGTGCTTGCGGCTTAAATTTGGTCAAGAGGATTCAGCACATTTTGTTATTGGAGTAGAGGGTTTGTATCCATCATGTTAGGTTTACAGAGAAGAAAATTAGGTTGCAGATGGGTTAGCCAATATAGCCTATATATTATCACAGAAAAATTTAACAAAGCACATATGTAATACCTCCATGAAGGAAGTGTGTTTACAGGAAAATTGTATTAGATTATTCAATGAAAAGAAGGCTTAACTCGTGTAGAATGTGAATCATAACAATTACAACAGATAGTGACAAATTTATACTGCAGCTAGCAATAAGAAATGTGTGGTGCATGTTTATTCACGTGAACAAAGAGTTAAGCCAACCTTGACAATCGATCCGGAACCAATGAGAATATTTTGAGGCTTCATATCACGGTGGATGATCCGATTGGAATGCAAATAATGTAAGGCTCTTACCTGCATAACCCAAACCAAAAAAATAAGACATGTATCCATGTAATTCTTCCTCTAAGTATTGTTAGGAAAAATCGTATAGGACAGAATACCAATTGCTTTGCAATTGCTTGAACTTGTTCTTCAGGAAGGCATTTATCATCCTCGAGAATCTCAAATAGCTCACCCTGAAATATGAAAATTACCATAAGCATGACAGCATGTCTCATGATTCAAACCACCTTGTTCCACTATCAGCTGGTTGTGCATGCTTAAATTAACCATTAATGAATAAGTGGTAGTAACTTTCAAAGACTTTAGAGTACTACAAATCCAATGAATAAGTGGTAGTAACTTTCAAAGACTTTAGAGTACAACAAATCCAAAATCAATCAAACAATCAACAATACAGATGGTTTACCTGTGCGAATTCGGTGACAACGCAAAACTCTTGCGGGCTTTCAAATGAATCAAGCATTTGTATAATATTTTCATGCTTCAACTTCCTCAATATCTGTGAATTCGTGAATATCAAATGTCAACGGTTAGCACAGCCATTAATAAGGAATTAGTAGAAAAACTTATATTGTTCAAATAACTAGATCCATCAATTGAGTGAGTAGGCTCTATGAAAAACTAGATCCATCAATTAGTAGGATCTTTGATAAAATCATTTAGAAAAAATTCTTCTCTTCGTCAATTGTTTGTTTCTGGTTTCTCCAAATTTTCGTTCAAGTTTAGACTTTGATTTTTGCAATCATGTTGAACAGAACAGAATTTAAAAATCAATGCACGTTGTATATTTTAGTCAACATATTCTATATATGCACGCACTCACCAAAAAGGAAAAAACTGATGTTAATCGCTCCATCCTCTTCATCCAGGCCATGAATAGAGTTATGAGTTCTAGTCTTCTAAATAAAGTTGATTAATCCATTTTGTTTCAAAAATAAAAAGTTCCCAACAGAAACACATTTAACATTATCAATGCTAGTCCAATATGTAATACTATTTCCAACTATTGAAGTATATGTGTTTCAAAAAAAAACTATTGAAGTATATGGAAATCACTAATCTGGAAAATCAACAGAAAACCAAATCTATAAACTCAATATTATTAGTAATAATGATTTTTATTTCTGTTTATTTTAAGGAAACATTAATAATGATTTTATTTATTTCTTAATTAACTCAATTCAAACATAGCAATAGCAATCTATGAAGCACTGACACAAACAGCAGATACAACACCAACACCGACACATCAACACCGATCAATAACAACAACACCAAGCCTTATACCACTAACTTCGGTCAGCTACATGTGTCAGTGTCGGATACTGGACACCATTTTGGTCTCGGTGCTACATAGATACCAATACCAATACCAATACCAATACCATACCAATTTTAAAACAGTTAGCAGTAGTTTCTTAACTCCACATTCAGGTGCCGAAATCATAACACTAACGCAACATTCTCACACTATAACTCAATACTTATAACATCAGTGACAAAGAAAACTCGTTTTTCGATTTCAACCTAAATACATTAACAGAAACCCTAACTATAGCAGCATCTCAACCAGCATCAAATCGCACAAAAATGAATTCATAACAAAGAGAAAACACAGAATCAAATCGCATTAATTAAAACAAAGTCGAAATTGACGAATAAATTAAACGAATTACCTCGATTTCTTGTCTCAAATTATGAATATCCTTTTCCGTTTTGCCGTGTTTCATGATGAACTTCATAGCAACAGTCTAAAACGAAGAAAATTGAAAATTGAAAGTTAGTTAGGAAATGGGAGAGAGAGAGAGAGAGAGAGAGAGAAAGAACCTGTCCGGTATGCTTGCGTCGGCCTTTGTAGACTTTACCGAAGGAACCCTCGCCGACGAGCTCGATTACGTGGTATTTCTCCACCGACCCCATTGTTGAATCTCGGAGAGAGAGAGAGAGAGAGAGAGAGAGAGAGAGAGAGAGAGAGAGAAAAAGAGAGAGAGAGAGAGATTTGAAAATGGCGATGTAGTTGAGTTGAATGTGAGAGTAGAATCAGAAATGAGTAATTTCGAATTTCTATTCCCGCTCCACTCAACCCTTTTCCTTTTATTATTACAATTTTTTATTTATTTTTTGAAAATAAAAATAGTATTTTCATCAAAAGAACCGTTAACTGTCTCAAATGTTTTCATGTTTTAAAATTTATTCAATTTAAAAATTTGTTCATTTTGAAAATAAATAAAAAATTGAATAATCATTTTAAAATTTGTTAAAAAATGTGGGACTCTCGAAATAAATCATTCTCATGGAAAGAATATGAATGTTAGTTAGTTAGGGATGATGATTTTTGGAAATATTGAAAACAATATTTTGATATTTTCATTGTTTCAAAAAATGCATACAATTTTTTTTTTGTGGTGTCATACAATTATTATAGAAAAGATTAATTGTTGAAATTGATCGTGTAATACACGTGAAGTCTTAAAAATAACCTTTAAAAAACATATATTATATCCATATGATTTGGTATTCGTCTTATTTTTGCCCTCCTACATTTCCTCGTAGACAAAAGGTTCAGAAAAGTGATCTAGAGGTTGGTTTTTTGATAATTTTGTGGAGACATATTTAGGATATAAAAATATGACTTTTCACATAAAATTTGAATTTTCTGACAAAGGATGCAATAATTATGAGTTTTTAAAGCGCCAAAAATAAAAAAATAAAATCATGAAAATCTCAACCTATAAATTAAATTTTGAGTTGATTTTTTGCATACACCTCTAAAAAAACTAATAGAGAAGATCTGCAAAGTTTTATGTATTCTGAATATGTCTCAATTTATTTTGATTATTCAATCAAAATGTGTTAAATTGCAATTTTGCTATGAGTAAGCATGTACTCACGAGTCCAATATGGTTCACTGATTTTGCTAGGAAATGAAAAAGGAAATGAAAAAGAAAAAAAAAACAACAAAAATGGAAATTCAGAAGATTACTGATGGTCGGGTTAGGCAATTGTACCAAACCGTTTACCAAATAATAAAGCGGTAGGTAGAGTAGAGTATCTACAGAGATTGTTTTATCAACCAAACTATTTGTGTTACTTACTTGGGAACAAAATAAAATAAAAGAGATAAAGGTTTAGAGTTTTGCAAAGATAATATATTTGCAACTGAACAAAGTTTACTTGTTTTGATTGCAGAATGTTAACGGCGGTTAGGATTCTTCGAATCCCTTCTACTTGGTTGTTGAAATTATTTAACAGTCAAATCTTATTCATGCTATTTATCGTTATCTATCTAAGTGATGAGTTTGTGGGGTTTTAATTCCTTTCGGCTGTCAAGTTGCACATGTTGGTCACATGGTGATCATTACGTGTGAGGTCTTACTCACCTAGAGATATGGGTTCATTCCCCTCTAGTTGTCGAGTTGCACTTGTTGATGACACAAAAGTATGTGTGGGTTCTTACTCTCTCTGAGGTAATTGAAACATATACTTAAATTGGCTTTCCTAAATTCCAATCAGTGAATTCCTGATCCTCTTAAAGGTTTGCCCATCTATGAATCTGAGAAACACATAATGTAACAGCTCGATTTTCTCTAGATTTAATTTTAATTGTTTTGTGTGTGATTAATTATGCTTATATGTGATTAAATTGCCTATGTGTGTGTTTTAATAGGATTTCAGTATTAGAAGGGTATTTTGGTCATTTTGTGAGTAAGGGTAGATTAGTAATTATGATGAGGATTATTTTTAGCGTTTCGACTGAGAACCATTATTTAGTAAGTTACTAGCGGGTAGTGGTGATTTATTTTATAACCGGTAAGTGATCGTTATTATTATTTTA
>Ga0228711_1005645_pt1 | contig 18994 bp, 14 predicted proteins | sample MedpolnodulmetaG_2_FD_177996 | JGI IMG/M metagenome (GOLD analysis project Ga0228711, IMG submission 177996) | Root nodule microbial communities from Medicago polymorpha collected in Santa Monica, California, United States - brown nodules | ecosystem: Host-associated > Plants > Roots > Nodule...
TCAACCACTTTGTTTTTTCTTTTTAATTCTTCATTTTTTCCTCAAACTTTTAAAGAAAGCGGTCATACATTACTTTTCTGATTTTGTGATGTTATTGTTTTTTGAAATGAGAGAGCAAGCTCATTCCTAATTACATATATGATGTTATTGGAATTAACCTTAAGTAATAGTGTTGTTAGGAAATATTATAGTTACGTTAATCGAATTGACAGATTTTCTTTTTTTAAAGAAGAAAAAAAATGTTCATCGGAGCACTAGACACAAGGTTTCTAGTCGGAAAGGATGTTTAGTGCTCCGGTAAAATTTTGAAAACATATTATAGGAGGAATGAATCTAAAATACATATCTGAAAAGAATAGTGGGGTGCACTCATAGTGAATGAGAATATTGAAAGTGAGAGTGATAAATTAATGTGTAAGAGGTTAAATAGCAAAGAGGATAAAATTGGAATTTTTGAAAATTTGTAGGGGTGAAAGTATATGTGTTGGGGCATAGGATAAAATTTCCTTTCTTCGGTCTTCATACTCTCACACAAAGGCACAGATCTATCAAACCCTACAAAATGTCAAAATCATGCAGTCTGTTAATTCACTTGGACAAATGCACACCAACACTCGCCTCCGTGATCAAAGAATCCCTCGAAGGAAACGACTATGAATGTGCAAATTCTACTGCTGTTGTTTATGAATGTGCTTGTTTTGGTTAGTTTTACACCTAATGCTATTAAAAGTTGCTGCTACTACTTATTGTCAGTTATTACTTTCTTCTAAGAGTGATAACAATGTGAAACTCATTGTGCTTGATCGTTTGAATGAGCTTAATAGGGAAATTATGGTTGATATGGTTATGGATGTGCTTGGGGCGCTTTCTACAACTCGTAATTATGATGTTAGAAGGAAGATTATTGATGTTGCTCTTGAGCTTGTAACTCCTGAGAATATTCATGAGGCTGTTATGATGCTTGAGAAGGAGGTTGTTAAAACAAAGAGTAGGGAGAATCAGAAGAAGAAGTATAGGAAGATGCTAGTGGAGGCTATTCATTCTGTCTCACAAACAAAATAACATTTTGTCTAGTTAAATAACATTATTGCATGCATATTTGAAATTTGGTGAGCTTTATTATAGGAACAATAGTTAAGTAGCTATCATTCTTTTTATTTTTTTTTGTTTTCTGAAAGGAGTTATTACTTGTTAGAACACAGTGCATTGAAGATTGTATTGAGCTTACACTCACTCAATTGGATCAAGCTAAATAAATTCTTGGTGAAAGTTCGATGGAGAAAATTCTGATTTTTCATTTTTAGATTGATCACAGGCTTTCTTGTTCAGCAAGTTATTTATACATTCGATACATGCTAGTTTGTTACAAAGTTAGTCACAAAACTAACTTGAATTAACTACTATATATCACTATAGTGAACATCGTTTTTTATTTTCAACTCAAGTGACCCTCACTTTATTAAAATAAAATTTAGACAAAATAATGAGATTCTAAGAACAACGTTGCTCTATACGGTTAAAAGACAGTCCATAAAACGTTATCAAAACAAAATTTAATCTAACTCTCACATAGTATTGAATTAGTACAACAAACCACTTTTTGGAACCTCGTGCCTTTGCCAAAGAAAAACCACGGAAAAATAACAATGAGCTCAGCGAGATGTATCTCATAAGAACCGACTATGAATCCCAAAAAAATGGACCATGATTCCTTGCAGTCAGGCAGATAATACAGTCACACAGTTAGAGTGTTGTTAGCCTTACGATTGAAATCGAATTGTGAATATTTAAAGATCAGAAGTGAAATAAAAATTGTGCTAATAGATTAGACGGCTACAGTCACTATTTGACTGCAGAGAATCATTTTCCCAAAAAAATATTAGGTGCCTAAAGAGCAATTTTGTAGCAGTAATGCGTTGGGCTTGGTTAAAACAACCCATGACCCGAGTCCGATAATTAAAGCACTACCCTCGTCTTCTTCTCTTGTTTTCTCTCTGCAACTATTTTCCAGTTTCAGTTCAAAGGGTTTTTGCAGGGTTTTCAAACAATGGAATTCGAAAAGAGAAAAGCAGCAACACTAGCTTCATTGAACTCAACAGAATCAGATAAATCACCAAAAGGTTCATTAGACACACCAATAATCCCTCTCATAAACACTCTCAACCAAAACCCTAATTACTTCACCACAAGTTCCTGCTCCGGTAGAATTTCCATCCTCTCTCAACCCCTCTCTCCAATTCCATCTCCCCAAACTAAGAAAAAAGCTAAAGGTGGCACGTGGCTCTTTGTTTCCCACCACACCGCAAATCCTGACTCCATCATTTCCCTCCTATTTCCCTCCGATTCAACTCAATCACCGATTTCCGAACTCGTTTTCAGATTTGAACCGTTGATTATCGCGATTGAATGCAAAGATCTTTCTTCTGCTCAATCACTCGTCGCACTTGCGATTTCTTCTGGTTTCAGAGAATCTGGTATTACAAATGCGAACAAACGTGTTATCATTGCGATTCGTTGTTCAATTCGTATGGAAGTTCCGTTGGGTGATACGCAGAAGATTATGGTTACCCCTGAGTATGTGAAGTACCTTGTTCAAGTTGCAAATGAAAAAATGGAAGCGAATTGGAATAGAACTGATAGGTTTCTTAGATTGTTGCAGAACAATGGATCAATGGTTAAGGATAATAGTAACCGTTTGTCGCTGACGAATGGTGTGGAGCTTGTTTGTGATAATCTTCAACTTGATCATGAATCTCAGTTAACAAATGGGAATGCACCCGAAAATGATTCAGGTAATTTTCTTTGGTCATGAGTTTTCAATTGTAAGATATAATTTAATTTAATTTTGAACTATATAGAGTACTCAATTAAGAAATTGACAAAATGATTTTGAAATGGTAGAAGAGGGGCAAAACGAGAACTTAACATGAAGTCCTCTTACATGTAACTGAAGAACTGGATCATGTGCATTAATGTTGTTATGATCGCACTTGAAAATTAATGTCATTTAATTGTTTATATGCGCTACATCAGTATAGACTGAAATTAAAGCACTGTGTTGCGCACGATATTGGCTGATTATAATGTATAGTCTCACTCTCAAGCTATCAAAAACACACACCTCTGGGATTAGACGTGTCCTTTTGCTGACACACGGTGTAAGATACTCATTCGACACTTGTCCAACAACTCATACAAATAGTGGGATCTTTTATTCTTTTCTTCGACACACCATATACACTCCTTGGACACGTCTCAAAAACATCAATGGAGAATAAAGATTTGTCGAAGCAATGATGATTAATGAGGAGGTTAAATACATTAATTTTGATTGCAATATTTTTAGCTTTTCGGTAGAAGATGGATGAATGAGACTGAAAGACTACCATATCTTATTTTAGATATTTTTTGTAATGAAACAAATTGCTCAATTTAGATGGACATATACATTTTGATTCTCAATTGAGAACTTTTATACTTAATATTCATATTTTACTTAATTATAATAAATAAATATATATGTACCAGTGTCAATGTGCTATGCTTTTTTTACAATTTCAGTGTCAACGTGACCGTGTCATGTCAGGTGCCCATGTATGTCAGTGTCACTTTGAGAATGAATATGCCTGAGTCAATAAAATTAAAATCAGTACTGATATATATCCATATGCATCTGATTGCAGGACAACTTTCCTTTTAATATCAATCAAAAAAGTCTGAATCTTTGAATGGTTGACAGGGTTCGTGGGTTCTCCTAGTTGTAATCTGCCAATTGTCCATATTGAAATTGTTGGTGAACCGGTGGAAAAACTTTTCCTCTGGGGTCACTCTGCTTGTGCTTTGGATAATGCTGACCACAAGAAAGTCATTGTATTTGGTGGCTTTGGAGGGCTGGGGAGACATGCTAGAAGAAATGACTTATTGCTGCTTGATCCATATTCTTTCAATCTTGAAACGATTGGCACCTCTGGTTGTGCTTGTCCATCTCCGCGGTTAGGCCATACAGCTTCCTTGATTGGAGATTTGATGTTTGTGATTGGAGGTCGGACTGGTCCTGATAAAATTCTGAACGACGTATGGAGCTTTGATACAACTAAGAATTGTTGGAAGCTACTGCAATGTGGTGGAAGTGTCTTTCCTCCCAGGTAATACTTTGCAATGTTCTTTTGTTATATAGCTTCACCAGTTCAATGAAAGCCATTTAGCAAGTGATTATACAGGATGGGAAAAAGTTGTTTAACAGTTTGTGACTTTTGTGTGTGTATTTATGTGTTGGGTATATATATTTGTAAGACATTTTACGTATTCAGCTAGTTAGGTCAACATTATGTTTATTCATGTGCATACAGCTTATTGACCTGTATATTGTAACTCTGTGATAGGGTGCAGTGATGTTGTTGTTTTCTGTGATTGATTCGGCAATTTTATGTTCACAGTTAAGTTTAATATTTTTATGTTACACAGGCATCGACATTCTGCGGCTGTAATGGGTTCAAACATTTATGTATTTGGAGGACTTGATAATGATATTATCTTTTCCTCCTTTTATATTCTTGACACAGTTAATTTACATTGGAAAGAAATTCCAGTTTCTGGGGACTGGCCATATGCACGTCACTCTCATGCAATGGTAGCATCTGATTCTCGGCTTTTTATGTTTGGTGGATACGATGGTGGGAAAGCACTTGGGGATTTGTATAGCTTTGATGTTCAGATGAGTCAGTGGAAGAAAGAAATAACAGCTGGAAGGAATCCACATGCCAGGTTCTCCCACTCAATTTTTGTCTATAAGAATTATCTTGGAGTTCTGGGTGGTTGTCCAGTAACACAACATTGTCAAGAGTTGGCGTTACTTGATTTGAAGCTTCATATATGGAAACATGTTACCCTTAATTCTGTAGGAAAAGATTTATTTGTGCGTAGTACAGCCAATGTTGTCGGTGATGATCTTGTTATAGTTGGGGGTGGTGCATCATGCTATGCATTTGGAACCAAATTTAGTGAGCCAGCAAAAGTCAGCCTGCTCCATTTAATGCATTCACATGACGATTTTATGCCTGTCAAAAATCGAAAACAGCATATAATTGATCAAAATGGAGGGATGAAAGGGAATACGGTTGAAAATTCTCAAGGACCCCAACTTGAACATCTGCCAAATATATCTGAAAATGAAAGTTTATATTTTAATGATAACATGCTTCACATCAACGGTCAAAGTCCAACTATTCCATTGCACTGTGTTTTGCAACTAGAGAAGAAATATGCAAAACAGGGTAAGGATATATTGAAGAAATTTGGATGGTTAGACTTAGGGAGGAAGGTATACTCTGAAGAGGGTGGAGTACATATCTGTTTTCCTGTCCATCAAGAGCTTTTTGCTGTATTTCATGGAAGGAGTCAACATTCAGGAGATCCAATTGATTGGGAAAATAAAATCCCACTTTCCAAACCACTTACACAAGCTGGATACTTGTTAAATAAGTTATCCTGCTCTGAAGCCCTGACTCTTCTCCATGAATATGGTGCCGTTCTGCTGGAAGATAAAGTTGTTGAAACAAAAAAAGCTGCAATGTCTCCTTTGAAAGTAATGAGTGAAGGAGTAACGTCTTTGATTGAGGAAAAAGGCCTACCGACTGGGCTTCTAGAGGAATTGCCAACAAGGTATTTTTTTATTATGATTGCTTCTATGGTGCCTACTTTTCAACTTTGCGCTTGTTTTCCATTCATTTAGGATTTTTGTTCTTGTATGAAATCCCTTTAGTGGTGTGTTTTGTAGTAATCTTTAGTGTTTTCCAGGTGGGATCGGATTGGTGATATTGTTATACTCCCAGCTACTTCATTCAAGAATTCTTTGTGGGACTCTATTGCAGAAGAGCTCTGGCTAATTGTTGCCAAATCACTTAAGGCTCATCGTCTTGCTCGACAAGTAATCATATATACCTATATGCATGATAAAACAAATTTGCTTTTGTGCTTTCCCTGCCATAGTTTCATCATACTAATTTACTTTTTTCCCTCGATGCATAAATGATATAACATTTATGTGAAAGATAAGAGAATATCTATTAATGACATTTGGTAAATATATGAAATACCTAAATTACCAATTATGAATGGAATCTAGGTTTAGAATATTTTTTCCAACATAAGAGTGATCAGTGTCTAGACGAACTATGAAGGCTAAAATGACCACATGGCAATTTTTTGTTCTTTTAATATGCAAACTAGGAATGATGCGCAGTGGTTGATCTTTGGAAGGATTTTTTTTTTTTTTTTTTTTTTTTTTTTTTTTTGTAATTACTTGTAATGCTTTATTATTGGGATGGAGCTTGGGGTTATTGAACATAATGCTGTTTTAATTATGCCTGCAATAGCTTTGCAGTGAATACATTGATATATAACACAAGTTAGCTGGTTTATTATAGGGCCCGGTTGCTGCAACTGGTACAAGAGATAGTACATTAGAGATTCTTGTTGGAGATGATGGTTGGGTTAACCATCGAGAAAATGGAATACACTATTCTTTTGATGCTACAAAATGTATGTTCTCATGGGGTAATCTTTCTGAGAAGCTCCGGATGGCCCAGATGGATTGCAAAGATGAGGTTATAGTCGATCTGTTTGCGGGCATTGGATACTTTGTGCTGCCTTTTCTTGTCAGGTATTTTCCCTGTTTGAACATGCAGGGTGTACATTATACCTAATCTCCAATTATATTTTACTATTTTAAAATTTCGAGTATTGCCGAGACAAAATTATGGCGTGCTGTGTGGAAAGATCTGGCTTCATTATCTTTGAACACTTTAGCCAATATTATATGGTTATTTACTTTTTCAAAATACATTATGATCTGAATATCAACATTTGGTGACAAGAATGAGACTTACTCCTGAAATTATTAAAACTGAGATTAAGAATTGGATTTTTTTTTTCCTAGTATCTATTGTTTCAGGTTTTCTTGCTTTTGAGGTTTTTTATTTTTTTTATTTATGTTATTGACATTAATCTATATTTATTGATGTTGTTTCTGCATGATCTTAAGCAGGGCCCATGCAAAACTTGTATATGCCTGTGAGTGGAATCCCCATGCCATAGAAGCACTCCGACATAATCTACAATTAAATTCTGTTGCTGAATGTTGTATCGTGATTGAAGGAGATAATCGAAATACAGCTCCTAAGGTATACTGATGCATTGTATTTGTACTTGTATGTTTGCTTCCTTTCAATTGTGGTTAATTTAAAAATCCAGTCCTTAGCAAGGAGAAATTTGCTTTAATTAATCAGCTGGTATTGCCTATTGATTTTGAAGTATTGTGGGAGGAAAATGGCTGAGTCACCAATTGAGAGTCGGTTTCACTGTCCATCTAAATACCATGTTATACTTGTTTGTCAAAATTAAGCCTTATCATACTTGTTTCTTGGAGGAGCCAAAGATTCATTTATCATCATACTTAGTGGTAACTTGGTTTCCTTTAGACATCCCATCAGTTTTAAATTTAACCTGGCCAATTTATGAATAATGGAAGAAAAGTGAGGCATAAAAGTGTACAGAGGAATTTGAGTGAGGGATGTATTATTTATCTTGTTTGGAGAAAAAGAAGATTAAGTGAAAAGTACTTGTTTTATCTCCTTGTGTTTGGTTAAAAAATAAATAAAGGGAAAGAAGCGTGTGACCGGCGACATTTTTACTTTGTGGGTTACTTTTTCATAAGTCAAATGCATGCTTACTATATACGTACATATGATACCTACAGTCATGTCAATTATTAGCACCCATTGATATATGCAGTAGGAAGCTAGTTCACTGAGTATGTTGATATTTTCATTTTCAGGGTGTGGCTGATAGAGTCTGTCTTGGTCTCCTTCCATCTAGTGAATGCAGCTGGGTCACCGCTGTGAGGGCTTTAAGGTAATTGAGATACTAATACATACCTTACAAGTTACAATTCAACAGACTTAACTGGTGTTTCTTTGTTATCAGCATTTAGCCATCATGAAAATCTATAAATTGATTAAATTCTAATTGATGGTAACATCTTGCTTCTACACCCATAATAATATATTATTGTTTGCTGTATTGTTGTCCATAAAATTCTTCTTTGCTTTTGCTCTCAAAAGCCAAGTATCCGTGATGATCGACATTGACATAATTGCCACCAAGTTACAATTCAACAGACTTAACTGGTGTTTCTTTGTTGTCAGCATTTAGCCATCATGAGAATCTATAAATTGATTAAATTCTAATTGATGGTAACATCTTGCTTCTACACCCATAATAATATATTATTGTTTGCTGTATTGTTGTCCATAAAATTCTTCTTTGCTTTTGCTCTCAAAAGCCAAGTATCCCTGATGATCGACATTGACATAATTGCCACCAAGTTCTTGAGCTTATTTTTATTTCTTCTTTGAAAGTATTGCCACTTTTAGAGTTGAACTGGAGACAACCTTTAATATTTGTTGCCAAGTATTTTTTCTATAAAAGCATTTTTAAACTGGCTTGTCTGACTTAAGTGGTGCTGTTCTACTAACTTTGATTGTGTTGATCCTGAATTATTATGGTTCATATCACATCTGGTAACTTGCCTGATTGAAATCTACGTACATCACTGATTGCTAGCCAACTTTATGACTATTTTACTTCTGTTGATGGTAATTAAATCTTCCAAATCTAAGTTGATATACCAAGCATGTGTTCCAGATGGTGCAATGGAAAAAGTTATGTTTGTTTATTAATACTAGCTGAATTTTGCTCAGATTTTTGCTCATTCATGTTCATGGAATCAATATTGCAGGAAAGAAGGTGGAATCTTACACGTTCATGGGAATACAAAGGATTCAGAGGAGTGTCAGTGGACAGATCATGTATCAAAGTCAATATATGAAATTGCTAGATCTGAAGGTAGCATATTTTCTTCTCTGATTTTAAAAATTAGTGAATTGCACATCTTTGGCCCTGTCTCACTACCACAAAGATCTAATTTCTAAAGTAATTTGATTAGTCACACACTGTTATTCTTTCAGGATATTGTTGGGAGGTTACTATAGAGCATGTTGAAAGAGTGAAATGGTATGCTCCACACATTCGCCACGTTGTTGCAGATGTGAGATGCAAACAGACCCAGAGATAACAAATGGTTGGCATTTGAGGTTAAGAATTGGTTTCAGCATGCAATTAATGTGAACGTCACTAGGAATGTTAATATATGCAATGCAAGGATTCCAACTGTTGAACCTTTCAAATGCTGAGTCTACATGTCCAAAGTTCATAAAATCCTGTTCAACCTTTGATCAGACTGGTAAATATTTTGCCGATGGGAGAGGTCGCAAACTGGATGATATTGCATTAAGTGGTGCATACTATTGGGTTGTTATTGATATGTTATTGTTGTTTCACATCACAGGATGATATTACGTTATATTTTGGAATTTATAATATTGTTCATCCAAAAATGGTGGAAGGAAAACTTGTACACTGGAAACTTTTACAACATGGAACTAGTCAAGTTGCTCTCGGGTCGTAGTTTGGGATACAATGAATGAAGCCCATTTGATGGTGCTTGTACCACTGGTGAGCCCACAATTGATTCTACTTGCCCTGATGCCATGAAGGGTCTTTCTGAACTCATAATTTACATTTTTGATTGTCTTTATCAATTGACACCTTTTCCCACCCTATTTGATTTCTCGCGCGCCCTATGCAATTTGAGTTATAGAATTTGAACAACATAAATACCCTATAAAAACTTCCAAAATATGTCAAGACATTTCAGATTTTAGAATCTAAATAAGACGTGCGAGAAACTCATTTCAGATTTTAGAATCTAAATAAGACGTGCGAGAAACTCATAAGATGAAAAAAGTAATAATCTAATCATATTATTAGATGGACTATAATGATTGATTAATCTGTGGGTATGGTTAGTATCCAATTAATGTCTATGAAATACAATTGGAAAGCTGTTGTGCTAAGACGTAGCTGATTTGACAAATTTCCCACTTTGGGTTGTTCTATTTGCTCAGCCTTTACCTTTGTGGTGTTGCACTTTTCCTATGAATTGAAATTCCATCTTATCGAAGAATCTGTAGGTCGTTTTTGGCTTATACCCACAACCACTGAGTTGTGTGGATTGGCAACTTTTACCTATTTATGAATAATAACCCTCCATTGGCATCATTTGGTGCAAAATCGTAATCGGAAAGCTTGCAAGTGTTATATATGAATGGTAAAAAAATTGAACTACGAAATTGGTCTTTCACCTTAGACTTAGGCCCCATTTAGCTAACCGTATCTGCCTCTGCCCTCTGGTTTATTTTATCCAACTAATCACGCATTAACGGTCTTTTTTTAGAGTATAATTACTTAGTTTTCAGTATAAAGTACATAACTTATTGAAGCCTGTAATCATCCACATTTTCAAAATAATTAAAAACTACTTTTAAAAATATCATTCCCTAGCATAAATTAATTCATTTTAATATCAAAATTCAGTGTTCTTTAAATATCATTCCCTAACTTGTATAAATATAGTAAAATGATTCTTGATCATCAAAATTTCTATGTCAAATACAATGATTTTAAATTTTGTTTATATAGTTTTAGAGGAGTGTAAATTAAGTAAACAAAATACAAATTTTAAATATATGTGACATAATATAATAATATATGTGGATTTGTCATTTATTATGAGTGATGACTCATACTCCTGTCGGTGGTCACATCACAACAGCTTAGATGACTAAGCCACCAAGCTACGCTTCAGCTTCACCCACCCACTATAATTATTATTTTCAGGACGAGCAAAAGCTAACGCTGATACTAATAATAAAAGGGTCATGACACAGGTTAAAGAATTTAAAATGAAAATTAAAAATAAATTTTATATTGAAAGTATAATTTTTGTAACTTTTAAAATATTAAATGCATAAATTTCAAGAAAAACCTTTTATATTTGTCTTCTTAACTTATGTCTTATTAAGAGTACAAGTTAACATTTCCTAAAATAAAGTGCTAACAAGCTTAGGGCATTTGATAAGAAATCAAAAAAATAATTTTTATTTTAGAAATGATGTATTTAACACCTCTAAACATTAAAAATTGATTTTTAATCTTAAATTTGTCACTTATTTTCATTTTTATCTTCTTAACTTGTTAGCATGATTCTAATAAAAATTGGGAGAATTACTTTTGGTTGGAACTACTTGATTTATATAAAATGAGATATTTGATACTATTAAGTGGGCATAAAAATTAACAAAAAATTGTACCCAATAAATAAATAAAATTAAATTTAATCAAAATTAATGTGAATGGATTGGATGAGCTATATAAGCTAATTTTTTTTTAAAGGATATAAGCTGAAATGTTGAATTGTGCGAAATAGAGTTTCAAATAAAAACATTATTTTAAATTCTATTCGGCACAACATTTCAATTCATAGAGAATCAATTTGATTGAGCAAACAAAATTTAATTTGAGGACAATTTCTAAAAATAACACATGTTAAACCAACTCAATGTTTTACCTACTATTGTTTAGAAGTGATTTATTTTATAAAAAATATATATGGGGCATATAATTAATTTTTCCCTCTCAATCGTTTTTTATTTACCAACTAGACATTTTATATGTTAGAAAGATTGTAATCAAGTTTGGCTGTTAACTTTAGTTGTGATTTTTTATCCACTTACTGCTTAACCCAGTCGCTTAATTAGATTTTTTTATTGTTGGAGATTGAAGAGTCTCTTAATTAATTAATGTCACGGGGTAATGACAATTGAATAAAATTAATCAACACACTTTAGAATATTAAGTTAAGTACAGTAATAAAGGACTGCTTCAGTGCTTTGTACTTGGGAAGTGAAATGGACACATGCCTCTTTTGTCCAGTTGAAGTTGAAGCTCTGTTCATTTTCCTTCTTGAACACTCAGCAGTTATGAGCATGTGATACCTCAATTATTGAATTGAATGTACTTCTCAAGCCAATGTCTCCAAAATTTACGTCCAGACTCAAATCTGGACAAAATTATATGACATTTTTGTTTTGATAACGTATCTTCGATAATCTTCTAACCGTTGAGCGGCATTGTTCAAACATTATTCAACCAAATTCAATCTGATTCAACTTAACTACAAGATGGATCAAATTGATCAATGAACTCGTTAGATTCAATTGGTTAAACCGACCACATTGTTAAATTTTATAAAAATTGTGAAAAAGATGAGAAAACCAAATTATTTATGTTACGAAAATAATCAAGAACAAGATATTCTAAAACATGAAGAACGGAGATAAGGAACAAATTATTTAGTTATGCTCTTCAAGACTAAATGAGTTGAGAAAACAGTTTTACAAAGTTTTGGTTCCGAGTCAACGACAGACAAATATCACATTATTGATTCACAATTATCACATTATTGATCAAGATCATTAATTATAACTAGGTTAGAGACCCGGTGTTGCCAGGATTAAACATATTAAATGATGTTGTTTATACAGACACATATATAAGCATATTTGATTTAGAATGATTTAAATTTACAAATAAAAATCATTAACAGACATTCCATATTATTATTGTTTGAAATATTTTAACCAAGAAAACTTTTAACCAAGAAAATACGGTTTAGGGTTTGCTATATATAGCCGAGTTTGCATGAAAATAAGGGTAGCCGAGTTTGCATGGAAATTAGGGTATGCTGTTTGTAAACGTGTTAAATAAGTATACAACAACTTGTCAAAAAAAAAGTCTACAGAAACAATAGACATATACAAACGATGAAACAACCGGATATGAATGAAAAGCTCATCAGTGAGGAGAAATATTAGAGATTGCTGCATTTTAGAGGGAATTTGTTAGGTTAAATTGGTGCGCTGCATTTTAGATGAAATTTGTTAGGTTAAATTGCTGCTAACCTAATGCAGCATTTTAGAGGAAAATTATTAGGTTAAGTTGCTGCAGACCTAATAAAATTAATAAATAAGGATTAGGGTAGCCGAGTTTGCATTGAAATTAGGGTATTATGTTTGTAAATGTATTAAATAAGTGTATAAAATATTGTCAAAAAAAGGCAACATGATAGGAATTAAATTGGTGCGATACATTTTTTTAGTATTAAATAAGTGTACAAAATATTGTCAAAAAAAAAGGAATGAAATTGGTGCGATGAATTTTTTTAGTATTAAACAAGAGTACAAAAAATTGTCAAACAAAAAAGCATGAAATTGTGCGATGCATTTTTTTAGTATTAAATAAGTGTACAAAATATTGACAAAAAAAAAGAAGAGGATAGGAATGAAATTGGTGCGATGCTTTTTTTAGATGAAATTTGTTAGGTTAAATTACTACTAACCTAATACAGCAAATTGGAGAGAAAGTAGTAGGTTAAGTTGTTGCAGACCTAATAAAATTAATAAATAAGGAAATTTTTTGTATTTTCTCTAATACATTTTTATATAAGATAAATGAATCGATAAAAATTGATGTATGCTTACTTTATAATGTAAACTAAATACATCGATTTTTTTTAATCAATTTATCTTTTAGAGTTAAATATGCTTTTAGTCCCTGTAAAATCATAAGTTTTCAACTTTAGTCATATAAAATTTTAATGATAATTTTAATCCTTCAAAATTTAGTATAGTCCTTATTTTGAAAACATTTAAAAAATTGAACATTTTTAGTCCTCCAAAATAGTCTTTATAAAATGGAAATAGAGACTAAAATTGAATAAAAAATTTGTAGGACAAAACTTAAAAGTTTCTGGATTAAAATAATATTTAATATTATTTTTTAATAAATATTTAAGCTTAATTAACGATTTTGAAGGTCATTAATGTGGGCACTGAAATAAAAATGAGCTTCAGTAGGATAGCCAGCCACGCTATGCCAAGCCATTTGAAATAGCAGACTGCTTCTTTCGGTCGTGTTGTTCATTGCCTTTGCCACGTAGGTACAAACCATTTATTGTCATCCATCAATTCACACAAACAAGCAACCGTTTTGACTTTTCACCCTTATTTCATGTTAGCTTATGTAGTACTTCACATTTCGGACGTCAAATTTATAAAACTTGAACACAAGTTATACATTTAATATGTTTAAAAAATTATACTCTTCATTAAAAATATTAGCGTACAATCTCTAAGATAAAGTTTGTATCATTCTCTGTTTTTTGAAACATTTATTAACAAGACTCAAGTTCATTAATTTGGATATGTAAATAAAACAATAAACAATAATTTTACTTTTTAATATTCTTATATAGTGTTTTGAGAGAATCGGTTAACATGACCCTTATTTAAAATCCACACATACAAATATACAAATGAGAGATCATACAAATACGAGATTGAGGTTGAAATTTGGATGAATGAGTTTATAATCTAATAATATCAGCAATATTGGTTGAATTAGATTTTACGAACCACTCAAAAACATTTTTATCTATTTTATTTTAGGTTTTATCCTTGGTAAAAACAACTTTTTTGTCTACCGATCGAACCTCATATTAATAAGAATATGATGATTAACACAAAAATAGTAAAACTCTAAGTTTAGGTATGTTAAAACTTAAAAGCATAAGATTTGAAGGGAACTTCCATCCCAAATTTGCAACAATGCACCTCCTATCCTCATCGGCAAAAATGAGTGGGTGAATGATAGATCAAATTTGTCAACCTCGAAAATACAAATCATAATTAGAATTTACTCACAAATCATAATTAAAATTTACTCAACTTATTACTATTGGGGAATTAGTCACTTTAGTCCCTAAATGAGAAAATGCAAAGAACTAAATCGACTTACAGAGTCTACGTCCAGGGACTATTTTGCAATTTATCTGTATTCAGGGACTAAAGTGACGACTCATTCCCTATTTAGGGTCTAAAGTGACTGATCTCCCTATTACTATTTGATAGTTATTAGTCTACTTTATAATATATTTTATTAGGACATTTATTTAGCTATTTGGTTATTTAAGCACAAGCAAGTAGTTCAGTGAACTTCACACTCTCCACTTCACTATAGAGAAAGCAATGTCTACAAACAAAGCTTTCCTCTTTTTAGCTCTTTTGTCCTTTTCTCCACAACTCTTCTTGATTGTTTCTTCTGCAGAAGATAATGATAATGGCCTTGTTATGAATTACTACAAAGAAGCATGTCCCCAAGCTGAAGAAATCATCAAAGAACAAGTCAAACTTCTCTACAAACGCCATAAGAACACTGCTTTCTCTTGGCTCAGAAACATTTTCCATGACTGTGCTGTTCAGGTAATTATAACTATCTTTATGTTATGCTATTTATGTACTATGTTTTGTTTTTTTTTTAATGATTTTTTTTCCTCTCTTACTTGTGTTATAGAGTTGTGATGCTTCTTTGTTGCTGACATCCACAAGAAGAAGCTTGTCTGAGCAAGAACACGACAGAAGCTTTGGTTTGAGGAATTTTAGGTACATTGATACCATCAAAGAAGCTGTTGAAAGAGAGTGTCCTGGTGTTGTTTCCTGTTCTGATATTCTTGTTCTTTCTGCTAGAGAAGGCATTGTTTCGGTATAATTTCATCTCTTTTATCTTTTTGTTTTGTTTCTGACTTTGTTTATCTTCATCTGGTGTATGCTTTTTAAAGAAAAAACATGTTTTTTTAAGGACAAGGTTGTGCAGTTACTAATTATGTGCATGTATCAAATTGGATTATACAAGGACAAATTATTGTACATAAAACTAATACACAAAACATGTTTTCTTTTGCATATTATTAAATTGAAGAGAGTAGTTGGAGGCTTAGATCTAGTCCAGATTTGCTTTGACTTTTGATTGAGGACTGAACTTATTTTTAAAATAACTATAGTAATAGTTTAATTTATCCATTATTTGTTGAGCAAATGAGAAGTTATAATTGATATATGTATTTTATGCAAGGCTCTATAAGATTAATTTGTGTTGAATTAATTTTTTGCAGCTAGGAGGTCCTTATATTCCTCTGAAAACAGGAAGAAGGGATGGTAGAAAGAGTAGAGTGGATCTGTTGGAGGCATACCTTCCTGACCACAATGAGTCCATTTCTGCTGTTCTTGACAAATTTGGTGCCATGGGAATCGACACTCCCGGAGTTGTTGCTTTGCTTGGTATAATACCATACTAATAAACACCTTCTTCATTAATTAATTCATAAACATGATGATATGTTCTCATTTTATTAAAATGGAAATCTTCATTTTTACATCATATCTAATAAAAATAATGTATGTCCTCAATCCTTATGACTCATCGGATAGATAAAGCCAAATTGTGGGGTCCTCCTCAATCCTTATGAGTCATCAGATTCTAATAGATAAAACCAAACTGTGGTTTGGATCCGTTGCACTGCACAACATCCTGAGTGACCCTTGAATCTGAATTTCAGATCCAATGGTCACTTAATTAATTTGCAGCACGGTGCAACAAAGGATCCAGATCCACTAGAGAACTTCAATTGAACGGTAATTTGTGTTTGACTTAACTCATTTCTTACAAACTTGACTTGTGAAGTGAGGATTTTCCATGTCATAATATATTTCATTTAATGTGCGACGTTAACAATTATTTTGTTAAACAGGAGCACACAGTGTTGGTAGAACCCATTGTACAAAGTTGGTGCATCGTTTGTACCCCGAAGTTGATCCAGCTTTGAACCCAGAACACATTCCGCACATGCTTAAGAAGTGCCCTGATTCAATCCCTGACCCTAAGGCCGTGCAGTACGTGAGAAACGACCGTGGCACGCCGATGATTCTAGATAACAACTACTACAGAAATATCTTGGACAACAAGGGTCTTTTGATTGTGGATCATCAATTAGCACATGACAAGAGGACTAAGCCTTATGTGAAGAAAATGGCCAAGAGCCAAGAATATTTCTTCAAGGAGTTTTCTAGAGCTATTACATTGCTTTCAGAAAACAATCCTCTTACTGGCACAAAGGGTGAGATCAGAAAGGAATGCAGTGTTGCCAACAAGCAGCACCATGAAGAGCCTTGAATGAGTTTCATTTCATGGTGGAGGAAATGTTGTGTAAGATATTATGCAGAAATAAAAGTGTTGGTTGGTTTAAGGAGCCTAGAACACAATGTTAGGGTTGAGCCTTGGCAGGTTGTGGTGCTCATGGGGATTGGAGAACTTAGATGCTTTTAATTTTTAATCTTCTTTGAGATGTAACTTTGTCTTTTTTCTTTATTTAATTTTAGTATGCTAGCTCAGTGTTGGGCATGTTAATTATGTAATATGGTATTTCATGTGATGTGGTGTGGTCCATGGATGGCATAGGGACAATGTTTATGATATTCGTGCTCATCAAAGCTTTGTTCTTTTATATACACTAATAGTAGTAATAGTAATACACACCATGTGCGAACCATAATTTAGTGCAAAGTGTAAAAACTAACATTATGATAGCTAGCAGCACTGAGGATAAAGACTTTATGAATTATTAAATTGCTCAAAGAATAAATTTCAAATTCTTTCTTTTATTGAATTATGTGAGTTTATGATGAACACTAAAGACTAAAAGATGGAAAATAAATTTATAAAAAAAAGATGGAAAAGGAAGAAGGGATATTTCTTCAACAGTTTTCAAATTAAAATTTTATTTTATTTGACCAAAAATTTCATATAATTAACATTTTCTAATGATACACTATACTAAATGCATGATTTTAAATTTAAATTCATTTGATTGAAAGCTGTTTAGCAGATTAAGCAAACATTTGCGGACTAAAATAATTTGGTGTATAATATCAGAAAAAACAATAACAATAATTGGTGGTAGATAAGAAGTAGTACTAATCCATAAAAAAAGAAGTGAACAAAGGGATCCACCGAACAAGTGGTCCATTAAACAAGAGTGTATCTGTCTCTTTTTCCTATTTATTATTATTTTTGATGTATCTTTTTCATTGTATAAATTCATCATTTACTTTATTTCATCGTGCTATTTTATATGGTGATTCTCTCTTTGTTCGAATGGCTGTGAAGTGACATCAGAGTCGTTTAAGGACTTGTTGTTTCGATTGCCTTTTATTTGAACAAGTGTGGTTGATGACATATCTTGATTAAGGTTTTCTTGTGGCTTATCTAATGAGATAGATATTCTTGCTCATCAAATTGATGGTCGGTGTTTGTGTGTGATGAGTCAATAATTAGTGTTTTTAATATAATATTTGAGTTCGTTTTATTTATATTTGAGTTTATTTTATTTAAGTTTATTTCCTTTTTAGAATTATTTTACTTCAATTGCAAGTTATTTAATTTCAGGAACAAATATTTTAAAGATTGAGTCTTGGAGCAAAAGAAAGGGATTTGGAGCTGATTCAGGTTGAAATACAAAGATTCGATGCAAAAATATAACATCCCCCAAGTCAGAACTTGGCACGGCCCGTGCCACCAGCCACACGGCCGTGCCAGCCTTCAGGATCACTTTTGCTGCTTTTTGCTTCATGGACAAGCTACCTGTTAGTTTACTTCTGATATAAAAGTTCGTGGTTTCTTGTGGAACATTCTAGTGTTATATTTCTTAGGGTTTAAGTCATTGTAAACTATAAATAGAGTAGCTAGCTATCACAACAATTCATCTTTCATTCTTGGAATAAAAGTTCACCTTTATTTTATTGTTATTTACTTTTATGTTCTTCTTCTTCTTTTCTTCTATGTCTACAATGAACGTGAGTGAGTAAACTCTTCTTGTCTTGGGATTGTTGGATAAGTCTAATGACGTAATCCTAATCAAACCAAGCCACGAACCCTAATTTTATATAAATCTACTTTCTAATCTAATTTCATCGTTTTTATAATGAATTAACAAATACCAAACTCATAATGCGACAACGGAGGGTTAGTATTTGTTAATTCGTCATCACAAATATCAATTCATAATGCGACAGCGGAGCTTTGATATTGGAACAAGTGAAATTAGACAAGGGTTGCGAAACATGAGAATAGTCTAGCAAACCTT
>Ga0228711_1005646_pt1 | contig 18993 bp, 6 predicted proteins | sample MedpolnodulmetaG_2_FD_177996 | JGI IMG/M metagenome (GOLD analysis project Ga0228711, IMG submission 177996) | Root nodule microbial communities from Medicago polymorpha collected in Santa Monica, California, United States - brown nodules | ecosystem: Host-associated > Plants > Roots > Nodule...
AAAAATTAGTATGATTTTTATAAACAATGAAATAATGTTTTTTCTTATGAATGACATTTTCTAAAATATAAAAATCAACAAATAGCTCTTTATTTCATAAAATTAATAGTTAATTTAAAGATTTTTGTAGTAGGAGTACCGGTACACCATAATTTGCGGGTGTACCGTAGAAGTTCGGCAAATTCTATGGCACACCAAATTTTTTGAGTGTATTGATACACCAAATCACTAAATTAATAGTTAAGTTCCCGTATGTTTATTCATTTCTATTGTATGGAGTATATGGGGCACTGATCTGATTCCTTCTTGGTTCTGTTCTGATGACAATCAATCAACCAACCATTTATTGTGGTATAAGTATAACTTAAGATTAAGATACTTAGTTTGGAAGATGGTAGTATGTATATTGTATGGCAAATGAAACATAACATGTGTGTTTGTTGGGGAGGGAGGGAGGCAGTGATCTAATAGCAATATTAGTCAATTAATTAATTAATAACCTCAAGAAATAAATTTAGTTAAGAATCACAGCCAATTGAAACATTTGGATTTGATCGATCAAAATTTAGTGATTTTACCAATTTAGTTAGCAAATGTGAAAAGTTAAAATAAAATAGTTTGATTTATTTATATAAAAAGAAATTCATGGGTGGTGCATTGCCATTAGTCTCTAATGATTTTATTTTCTATTTTCGAACCTTATTAGAAGGAACAAATAGAAGTTTAAAGAAGAGACGGATTACTTTGGCTGCTATACTTGTTCATTTATTTAATCCACACGGGATTTTTGTATAGCCATTTGCAAACATAGTAGACCATTGACAGGTACACAAGGGGTTTGGAGGGGGAATACGTGCTCATAGAGTTCGTGGCCTGATGCACAAAAAATATACCTTCGAAAATATCATTATCTTTGTTCCCGTGAGCATATCTCAGTTGGCAGGGACATGCATTATTATTATATGTAGGGGCTGGAGTTTGAACTCTGGACATTTCACTTATTCACCTGAAAAAATGTGAATTCTAGCCATTAGACTACTTGACAAAATAAAAACCAATTTGCTCCATAAATTATAATCGTCTCTCCAATTTGATCTTTAAACTATAAATATATAAGTGGTCTATTTTCAATTGATCAAGTTATTCCCTAAACTATTACCGTCTCTCCTATTTTTAAGGAAATTGAGTGACTTACTTGATGAGCTAAATATAGTTTATGACTGTTTTTTAACAAAGTTTGAAACTTCATATTATATTTTTATAGTTTATGTACCAAATTGATAAGAGAATGACAATTTAAAGACAAAATTAATAGTTCATTCTATACTAGTTGAATTAAAAATTGTCAAAGAGTAGAAGTTAAGTACAATTCATTTAAGTTGGGAGGGACATTGCAGTTTGTAGTGATATGAGTTCAAACCTCAACTTTTCTACTTAACTATTTTAAGAGATGAATTTCTAACTACTAAACTACTTGACAAAAAAAAGAACTTAAGTACATTTCTTCATTGCCACTCATATATAGGCGTGCAACAAAACCCATACCCGTAGGTACCCTCCTGAACCAAACCAAATTTGACGGGTTTTCCCCGCTTAGACTGAGTTTGTGTATGGATTTGGGTTTTCCCCGATTTCTAAACACGGGTACGGGACGAGGATATAGGTACCCACCCCTTACCCATACCCAAACACAAACCCATTCCGAATGTAGAAAATCAATTTATTACACATTTTGTATAAGTAGAAACCAAAACCTTAAATCAATTCACTCACACCGGCAAAGTCTCAGTTTTTCAGATGACATTCCTTTATCATAGTTCTCTCTTTTCTCCCTTTATATCTCACACTCTCGGCCTCTATCTTCTCCATCAACATGGTCATCGATCACCATTGTCTTTTTACTGGATAATGCATTACAACATTGTGATCGGGGCTGAAAAATACTTTTATTTTTAATTAAACAAAAATTATCCACTGCAGGGATGGGGCGGGGATACCCGAACCCATCAGGTACTGAGATGAGATTCAATTTCTCATCCCTGCACGGGTAGGGTAATGAGTAAGTATATGAGAGTAGGGTATATGGACGGAGAATGTAAAACTCGTCCCAACTCCGCCCCTTTGCAATGCCTACTCATATAAGACTTATACAACTCGAGAGATGAATCTTTGTAGTTGCATGTCGAAAATAACATATTCATATAAAAAAAGATACATTTCTTTGTGTGCATTTGACATTATTTGTCATTTAATAAAATACATTTTAAAAAATATATATTTTTGTGGGCTTATAACAAACTTTTAAAAAATTTGAAACTTGACAAAATTAGTTGTGAATATTTTTAGTGAAAAACAACACTAAAAGCACAAAAGAAAATACATAATTGTTCTTAATTAAACTTTATTTATATCTCGATACTCCGATTAACATGAACATTTCTCTAAGAAATGGTGGGTTAACTCAAAAAGAAAAAAAAAGAAAAAAATTACGATGATTGTGGTCACAAAACAAAACCTTAGATATAATAGCTACGACATGAAAACAAAACTTTACAACATGAATAATGGTGCATGACCTGAATTGCGATACCTGCCTGCCGCCATGAAAGTATTGCAAATTGTAAGGCGGAAATGCATGCATGTACCAGCCACCAATCCATGAAGCTTTCAGTGCAAACATAATACGTCAGGGGATTGGAACTTGGATCTTCAAACATGGAGTCAAACTTTTCCACCCTTTTCTTAAAAAATAAAAACACTACGTCAGGAGTATTTAATTTTTTACTATCAGTTATTGCGTGTTCAAACACGGAGTAACATTTATGAACTACTAACAGACATGGACTATTTTTATTTTTTTTGAAAAAATGAACTAACAAACATTTAAATAATCGACTTATTTAACACACATATGTATATTAAGAAAAATGTGATCTACAATGACTTATTAGACATTGGTGTGGAATACAATGACTTGTAAGGGATCTACATACTAATTATATGAGAGAATTTAAAAAAATAATGAAAAATAACATTCATTTTATGACAAAAGGATGAATGATATTTCTATTATATAGATATGAAATATCATTTTTTTTGAACAAGTCAAAATGGAATATATTACTGAACGCAAAAACCATTCACCCCACAAAAGGCGTGCTAGGAATGAATCCCCCAAAAGTTTGTACAATGTTACCGGTGCCTATAACACAGAAGCACCAACAAAAAACTGACAACAAAAGATGAAATTAAGTGACAGACAACACCCATGCAAAGTAAAGGATGCCGCCACCAATCATGAAAGCTATAAGAAAAATTACATATACGTGCTTTCAGCCAAGAAAAATATTGCATCTTTACTTTGTCAATAAGAACAGTAGCTAAAGTCAAATTGTTGAACACTCAGTTTTTCCTTTCTTTCCAACTGACCTAGACACAAGCGATCCATATCACTTTGAAAAAAGAATGTGTAGATCGCGGAAAGCCCGCAATTTAACCAAAGTGAACAAAATTCTCACCAAGCGTTCGTGCTGTTACCGAAAAAATGCCTAACCATTCTTTAGGTTCATTGCAAGATTCCTGTGAAAAAAATGTTATGCTACATTATACGGCCTCTACTTAATTGGATAATTAACCTCTTTTTGAGTCGTTAGTTAACCTTCTATGGTGCTGGGAAATCTAGAGTTTCAATTCGTGGCCTGGGACACTTGAATAAATATCGCTATAGAAATTAAAAGATCCTATATAAAATAACTAAAAGCGAAAATCTGTTTATTCAAGTTGTGTAGTTAATATGAAAATGATGTATTTCATTAAAAATATTTTTTTTAAAGTAGTGTAGTTAATATATTAATAACTGAAAAATGATGTATTTTTAGGAAATACTATATATTTCTTTGTGAGATCTTACGTGGAGGAGACATTTTTTTTGGTGTTGGAGCGTGTGATCTTTGGAGAGCTGTTTGAGGCTCTAGAGAGTCCAATCTTCCCTGAAGATGTAGACTTCATAGATTTAGAGTAATGATTCTTCTAGTACTTATTCGCAACTTATAGTTTCCTTTTTAAGAGAGCCAATGAAGTGAATGTGTGGTCAGGAGAAATGATCCGATTTCTTTTTAAGTGTGTGAGAGTCTTGGTCTCCTCTCAAGATGAAGATTTTCCCGTGGCAGTTGCTTCATGATAGGATTTCAACTCGGCATAATCTATATTCAAGGAGGATTATTGTTGACATTGGGCGTATTTCCTGCGTTTTATGTGATGAGCATGTAGAGTCATCTGGTCATCCTTTTCTTAGATGTCCTTTTTTAGGTCAGTTGTGGTATCATGTGTTTTAGTGGTTAGGGTGAGAGTTTGTTTTAACTTAAGATTTAGTGAATATATTTAGTATTTTGTTAGACTTAGGTGGAAAAAAAAGGAGTGGTTAGGTTTCTTATTACTGTGTGGGATCTTGTAATACTAACATCTTTTTGGGGCAGGAGTCGTCTGTGCTTCAGTTGATGGATATGGTTAAAATCACCTTTTGAAAATGGTTTTTAGGAAAACATTATGGTCACACATGTTCCTCTATGAGTGGGATCATGAACTCATTTTATTTTGTGGTGATTTATCTAGAGGTTGATTGTATTTGGGATTATGTTTCTAGTCTTCCTCCTGTTCGGTTGGGGTTGGATGTTCTTAATAGGAGGTTAGTTGGTTGCTTTGTGTTTTTTTAGTTTTCGCTCTTGTTTTCTTTGAATGGATCTTTCGTTTTGTTATCTCTTGACTAGAGTACTTGTTGCGCGCGCGCACACAATACGAAGTATAGTGATTATTTTTTTACAAATTTATCCCAAGCAGTGTTATTTAGTTGCACATGCACCACTCTCTACATGATTGCCACAAAATTCGAGAATTAAAATATGAGCAAAAATTGTTGCCTTTGACTAAACGCACCTTTGGAAATCTCTCGTGATTTTTTTTCCTTGATATAGCATCACTCTTAACACAGTACCCTCGTCTATAAATATAGAATCATTTTGATTTATTTAACACTTGATAATAACCTTCAAAATTTCAACAACACTAACTATTTTATTTACTACAATAGGGAGGTAGCTCACTTAGTTGAGTTAAAATATTAAATGTATTAAGAAGTTAAAGCTCCAAGACAAGGGAAAAAAATACTAACATAATAATTAATATGTTAACATTTATGATTCGAATAATATTTTAACTGCAGTGATTATCAATAATTTGATATCACTACTATATATGCAAATTCTGTGAGCAGAGAGTGAATTTGGTGCAAAATGTGCTGAGCTAGATTGGTATTGGTATTTAAGAAGAGAGAAGGCTAGGTATGAATTTGGGTACCGATCATTTGCAACTTGCAAGTGGACCAAGGTCCAAGGGAGCTAATATGGATAGCAATTAACAAGAGACTTCTCCATGCCCCAAACTTTATATATGCTGGCTACTGAAAACTACAGTATATTTATTTATTTATTTATTATATTAGGTTGATCCTGCAAGAACTAGAATTTCCCATACATATATTGGATCTGCTGCTCTTCTTCACCGTATATGCCATATCTCCATCACCCAATTATTAATCTGCAGGCTCATATACATATATAAAGTAGATAAGATAAGAAGCAGGCTTTACAATTATTTTTTTTCAACATCTTGTCATTGGTTCATTTTTGGAACTCTTATTTCAGGAACAGTACAGTCGCAGATTCTATGCAAACTATATATAAAAAATGGTAGATATTTAGGTTTGTTAACCATTTGATCTTTGAGCGGTGTATATGAAAAATGAATGTGTATATACATATGTTGAGTCAAATAGGAAAATAAATGTTATATTTAAATAAATCTCAATTACATCGAGATATTGGGTACAATCATGAAAAAGTATGTTAAGATTGAACTTCGGTGAGATATAGATTCAATGTATGATTTTTGTTTTGTTTTGAAAGGACCATGTATGATTTTTTATTCTATATTTTTTTAGAGGTGTATTATTTGAACAACCATTTGTGTGACAACTATAAATTAACAAAGAAAAGTAGATATTGATATGGAAACCAAAACAATAGAGTGAGAAAGTAAAAACATAATATGAGTATGAAAGATAAAGTTGTCACAAAAGTTATCAAAAAATAGTTATACAAATATCATTTCTCATTTTATCATGTACGTTAAACAATATAAAAAAATATAAACAATATAGCAAACATTATTGTACAAGAGAACAATCTTAAGAATTAAACTTAAGTTTTGTAAAAAGAAAAAAATAAACTTAAGTCGTCATTTCTACTATTTAACATTATATTTGTCCCTAAGCCTATTTTTTTAATAAATTACTAGATACATATCTTATTATTTATGTTAAATATAAGTCTTAGAGTGAAGATCAATCTGTCCCTTCAAATTTTTGCAAGACGCAAAATAGTCATTAAAAGAAAATCGGAACAAGTTAGTCACCACCTTCTTTTCACTTTGTGGTAGAGCTTGCGATGAATGGATGCTTTTGGGACATCATATCTTATTATTTTTGTTAAACATAAGTTTTAGAGTGAAGATCACTCTGTGCCTTAAAAAATTTGCACGACCCAAAATAGTCATTAAAAAAAATCGGAACAAGTTAGTCACTACCTTCTTTTCACTTTGTGTGATAGAGCTTGCGATGAATGGATGCTTTTGGGACATCATTGTTGAATCCTATAACAAAATGCTTATGAATGTGGTAAAATCGAATACGAAGAAGTGCACAATTTGGAGATATATTTTATGAGCGAAATAGCTAATATCGAACCCACACCTTAGGGGGGTTTTGGAGGTTGTCAATCCACTGCAGCGCCACTGTAACGTATAATATATTATGCATAATATGATAATTATAGTAAACTTAGGGGATGCGGTGACACCTACAGGTCTCCACTAAGATCCGCCACTGTGTGTATCTTTTCTGAAAAGAACATGGATGAAACTTCTTAATGATCAAATGCAATTTAATTTGGTATGTTATCATTTATTTTTGTGTTGAGAAAAATATATCAATTATTTATATATAAATAGAGATAAATAAAAAAAAATATTTATTTTTTGTGTAAACTAAAACGTTGTAGTTTAAATTAATTTGTTTGGTATCTTTATTAAGTAAAAAAAAAACTAAAATCAAGATGAATCACTATGATTTTACAATTTTTTTTTCTTTTTTGACAGAAGTGATTTTACAAAATTATTAATAAAATTGCGGTAATTTGGTCTAAACTACTGTGATACCAAACACGCATGCAATATGATTTTTGATGCGCCGCAGTTGCTCTTCCAATTTTCCCTCAGCCTCCCACTAAAGTTTGTATGACTATGAAGAACGTCCAAGATTTATTGTTGTTGTTTGATTGGATCAACAGAATTAGGTGCTGACACAACATGTAGAAAGAAAGGAGGGGAATAGGGATGGTGACTTGAACCAAAATAAAGCTGTTTGATGGCCCATTAGGTCTCTGATAATGGAAGTTGTTCTCATCCTCTCGGACTCCTTCCTACTCCTGTCACTCCCTAATTATTTATTTTTGCTCACTTTTTCCCTTCCTAATTATATGTTGCTTCAAGCTGCAAATGGAAGCACAAATTTGCAAGCAAAGCATGACTTAGACATTTGAGTATTCATTTCAAGTACCCGTGATCACATGCCTCACACTGCTCTCTTTCAAGGCATCATCATATTATCTCACATTTTACTCACTAAAGCTTGCAACAACCATGAGACTTGGATACATATGTCTTCATTGAAAAACTTAACAAGTTTACAAGTGATTGTATTTTTAACGAACAATTCAATTATAATTCGGGATGAATTTAATATGGATCTGACATTTACCGTATTTAATAAAAATTGAATTTTATAATAATAAAAAGTGGAGAAAAGAATATTTTATTAAAGATTACTAAAAATAGCAGGGTCTACCGTTGAACCGATCGATATTACACAAACCAAAAAATGAGATGCATTAATATGGAGCTATAGAAATTTTAAGGCTTAATAGCAGTTTTCGCCCCCTAACTTTCACGAAGTTGCGATTTTGGCCCCTAAGAAAAAAAACTACAAAACCGCCCCCTAAGTTTTGCAACTGTAGCAGTTTTGGCCCCGAAAGCTAAAATAAATAAAAAAAATAACACTTGCACTTCACTTAGGGTGCCACGTCAGCATAGACCGAGTCAAAATTGACCTTGGGGGCCAAAACTGCCACAGGTGCAAAACTTAAGGGACGGTTTTGTAGTTTTTTCCATAGGGGCCAAAATCGCAACTTTGGAAAGGTTAGGGGGTTCAAACTGCTATTAAGCAAAATTTTAAAGGTGGATTCTTACCATTTTTATTAAATTTTAATAAAATAATACTCCCCTAACTACAAACATTTTTAAAAATTTGTGCCAGAACATAAATCCTTTTTTCAAACGACTACTATTTACAACCGTTAGATTATAAAGGTTTGATTTTCTTTTTTTTAAAATCATTTGGGGTAAAAGATTTTTTCCATTAATAGTATATCCAAATTAAACTTTTTTTTTTGGTTACTCAAATTAAACTCTTTTGTTCTATTAAAAGATTCCTGCATTTCTATTAAAAAAGAAGATATATAAAATTAAAGTAATATAAAGAAGATAAAAAAAAAGTAAACCAAGAATTTCTTAAAACTTTTATAATCAATTATTTAAAAGTGTAAAGTATATTGTTATCAGTACAATTTTTTTTTTCATTAAGTAGTTAGTTAGCATAAACTAAAATTAAGAGATGGGCAATCCATACATTTACATTTGAAAAATATTTGGTTGATTTTAAGATTGATGATGTGATATATTTTAAATAAGAGAGAATGATATATAAATAATTAAAATAAATTATTTTGATGAAAGAAAATTATTGATGAAAAGAAAAATAAACACAAAGTCGTCTAAGTGTAACCATTTACATCCAAAGGAGATCGAATTTAGCATTTACACATTGTAAGAGCATCTACATTTGTAGGATGTTTACCATTTAAAACTCGGTATTTAATAGATACCTCCATTGAAGAAAAAAATTGCAGATCTCTTGAGTAAACTCCACACCACTTTTTAATAAAATAATCATTATTTAAATTGCTTTTGTTGTTTTTCATTAATAAATAATTATTGGTTGAACCTTACCTTACCATTATTGGAACGGGATAGAAATCATCAAGTCAAGGCACTGTGCTGTTTAACTAGACAGACACTAGGCACTAGACATTCCCGCGCGTTTACGTCACTGCCACTCTTTTATGGCGGTGTATGTAACGCGCTACGTGTCTTAATATACTCTTTCCCAGGTAACGTAACGGGGGTATGACCAACACTACGAATCACAACCAATAACTCATTCTTCTTTCTTCTGCATATCTCCATGTCATTTGACACGTCATCAACTGATATGTCAGATTTGAAGAACTGAGAATTGACACGTGGAAGAACCCACATGGGTGAAGATGTAAGTTGGACCAACTTCCTGGGGCCCAAAAAGATTAGATACCTTCCTTTTTATTTATAACACACACACAGAGTTACGCATAATTTGACTAATCCTATGACGTAATATTGGACAACTTTGAGTTGATCCTATGATTAGTTGAACTAACTAGAATTAGGCATCATAACTTATGATGTTGATCACAAAGTATTACGGAGTCAAAGGGCGTCTCCGTTTTGCCGCGACTGAAACAGTCCCACGTGGAGGTCATATCAAATGGGTCCCATCCCAAAGCCCACAGACTCCCTTAATTATTATTTCTCAAAATTCAATCTATCTATTAAATATAATTTCTGAACTATATATATATATATAACCCACTTACCCATTTTCCATTCCAACCTTACCTACGTTTCACTCTAGGTGCCTGCATTGACCCCATTCCTTTCCTCTCAAGTATTCTTTTCTCCCTCTACTAAGCTGAATCATATATCATTCTCATTCATCCCCTCTCTCTTTCAATTGATCAACAAGAAGCTAAATAACATGTTGCACTGTTTGAATACCACTACTAATTCCGGGAATCTAGCAACTGAGAGTTGCTCCTCTGACATAACAGTGTTGGAAAGACAAAGGGAAAGAATGAAGTGGCAACAACATCAACATCAAGGTTACTTCAACGCTGCTGCTATGTTCTGTTCTTCTCTGCAACAACAAGTTGAGAATTCTGAAGCCTCTTCTTCACTTGCTGTTTTACTGCCAACTCTTGATGTTACTTCTGCTGCTATTTCAAGAACTTTCAGCTGCCCACCTCTTCTTCCAGACCCCAAACTCATTCACTCTTCAATTCATGGGAAAGAGAAAGACAATTCTTCTAAGAAAAGAAAAGCTGAAAAACCTCATCATAATCCTAAGCTTAAGGTGTGTGCAATATCATTCATCTTCAACAAATAAATAAAGTGAATTAATTGGTTTAAACAAATTATATTTAATTTTTAGGTTGCTGGTGAAATTGAGAACAAAGACAAGAGGATCAAAATAGGTGCTGAGGAGGGCGAATCCAAGATAACCGGGAATCCCAGTACCAACAACAAAGAAAACTGTGTAGCAGAAGATACTTCAAACTCAAAGGAAAGTTCAAAAGTTTCTGATGTTCAAAAGACTGATTACATTCATGTTCGAGCACGTCGTGGCCAAGCCACCGACAGCCATAGCTTAGCTGAAAGAGTAAGTAGTAATAATAGTTTGGTTTCTCAGAAAAATAAAATCAACTTTTAGTCTTGTATCTGAATTATGTATGATGCAGGTTAGAAGGGAAAAGATTAGTGAGAGAATGAAGTATTTGCAAGATTTAGTACCAGGATGCAACAAAATTACAGGAAAAGCTGGAATGCTTGATGAAATCATCAACTATGTTCAGTCTCTTCAAAAACAAGTTGAGGTAATTAAAAGAGTTAGTTTATTAGGTTCATTACATTGATTCTTAATTTGCCTATCACATTGATCTATGATCCATCCATAACAAATTTCTTTATGTTAATTTTCTTTGCAGTTCTTGTCAATGAAATTAGCTACTGTCAATCCAAGGCTTGATTTCAATATTGATGATCTATTTGAAAAAGAGGTAATAAAGAATGTGCAGATGCAAGAATTTAACTTTTCACCTAATCTTAATATGAAATCTGTAATATTAATGTGTTGATTCCTTACACAGGTGTTTCCTACTTGTGATGCAAATGCATCTTTTCAAGCAATGGGAATGTCAACAGAATTGAATAGTAACAATCCTTATCTTCAGTTCAATTCACCACAGCAATTTGTTCCATATGGTGGATTAGATGCTGGAATGAACCCTTCAGATATGGGACTTAGAAGGAGCATAAGTGCCCCTGTATCCATTCCTCAAACTTTTATTGATTCTTCTTGTTTTTCTGTAGGTCCACTCTCTCTGTTATAATTTTTGTCCCTTTACTAGTGTTTTAATTTTGTTCTATTGGTTGATTTTATTAATTTTATTTTTGTTTATGTGTGTAGCAGCAAATTCTACCTTCTACAACATGGGAAGGTGATTTCCAAAACCTATACAACTTGAATTTTGATCAAGCAAGAGCAACATCTTTTCCTTCTCAATCTCAGTTATTTACAGGTAGTTAAAAAATTTGTCTAGTCATAAAATCACTTTTTAATTAGCTTTGTATCTTTAAAGTAGAAAGTAGAGGCAAAAGTGAGTGGGTTTAATAGATGATGGAGACGTTACATCCCATTCATTTTGATCAAGCATAAAAATATCTGGTACCTTTTGTTTTTCAATAATGAAAATAAAGATTTTTTTTTTTTAAATGGATATGTTAAATCATTCAATTCAATTATGCAGCTGGTTTTCTTTTTCTGAGTTTCCACTTTCTCACTACTTTAATGCTATGTAAGAAGATAACTATGTGACATCATACAATGACATTGACACCAACACGGTAATAATTTGAGAAAATAAAAGAGATTTGGGTCAGAGCAATATATGTCGCCGATCACGTCTGTAATCCAAAATGTCATTGCTACATAGCATGACACTAATACTTTGTTCAACTTAGGCTATTAGCATGACAAAGAAAAACATGCACAAGTTGTATGGATTGAATGACAAAAACACTTATGTGCCAAATTAATTATATTTTGTGAAATAAATTGGATAAGAGGAAGCTATCAGCTTTCCCTTTTTGCAATTGTAATTTTCTTGCAACTTGGATTAATAGGTTTAGCTTTGAGGACCAGCAATAGCGTCAATCATTTTCATAAAGTGGATTACAACTTAGGGTTGTTTCTGGTTGCCATTTCACAATCTCCCATTTTAGAGACCACTTAAAATCAGAGAAAATGATAGTTTCACAAGGCTTATGGGATGTGTGAACAGCAAAGAGATAGAAAAGAAAGAGAGAAAGGGACATATACTATGCTAGGAGTGATATGATTTAGGATAGTAAAAACTGTAAAAGTGACTTGATACATAAAAGAATATAAGAATGTTCTAATACTAAATATGGAAATATTTATATTATAGACTGTAAAAATTATAAATTCTAAAAGTGTTGTTTGACATGGATGCAGGTCTTGTTGAAGCAAACAATCTAAAGATCGAGATGTAGACCAGAAAATCTGTGACCATTCATTGGATTAATCAGCTTAATTACTCCAAATGCCTCTTATCAAGATTCTTTTTTCTTGTGAAGTACATAGCCTATATATTAATTGTCTGTATACTTCTCCTTAATATAAATAAAATCATATTAATACATCTTAACTTCATTCTCCTTTCTTTTACACGTTCAAATTAGATATACATATGTTAAAATGCAAAACACAGAGAGACCGATATTTATTTACACAATCTTTGTGTAGCTTAACTAGTAAGTTATAATCGATTAACAAACATATGGTGAACATAAGTGTAGATGTTTGAGTCCTTTAATAATTTAGTTTAATGTTCGTTCCCGACCGATGCCTATAAAAAACATAAATGTATACCCTTAAATAAATCTCAATTATCTCGAAGAATTAATCTCCACAATTACGTGTAGATGATATCTTGGTTTACAAAAAAAATTATAATATGTAAGAACAAGTAGTAACAAAATAATAGAAGAATCATTTGCCAAAAAAAAGAAAAGAATAAAAAGAATGATGAATCGCAATACAATGAACACAATCTTTGTTTACGCAAACCGGCCAAGTGTGCACACATTCGTGACTACAAAGTAGCTATACTTACAATCTATATTCCAACAATTTTCACGACTGAACCGTGAGGGCAATTGCCCTCGCACCCCAGTCGCCTCCTACAACAACCAATTGGACCTAACACCGTTTCGGCCAAATGCAAGGGCAGGGGCGGAGGGAGCTTCACTACGCTAGCTTATCTCCCCTGCCCCTTGCCCATCTTTTGGGCCTAGGAGTCATACTCAAACATAATCACTTGAATATAGTGTGTTGTATGATTCAACTTATTTCATCTGTGCATTAGTCACTGAAAATATCTTGGGGGTTGCCTTCAAATTCCAAATGATTGCAGAAGTAATAATAGTCAAAGTGTCACACTAAACATAACACTTTGTATATACCAAATTAACCTTAAACCAGTGATTCAATTAAGCCTTATCCATTTAGTTGGGATAAATCAGAAAGAAAACACTGAACATGTTGGGGGGAGATAGTGGACCATAATAAAGTAGGCATTGGGGACAGAATAAGAGGGTGTTGATTGAGACAGTGATAGCTAAGCCACAGAATGATGAATACATAGCTCTAAGTATGCGGTGTAAAGGAGGGTTATGGGCAGACATTTCTTTGTCTCAATTTATTAGAATCATATTTTGTCTCTGATGTACCCAATAATATTTATGATTCAGTTCAATCAAAAATATCATTTCTACTCATGTGTCTGTGGTTAAAAGGATAGATCCTCACCACAATCTTCAACTATTAAGAATAGTAAGGACAAAGGACACTCACAAGAAAAGGAAAAGACATTAACATATTTTTTTTTTTGAGTTCTAGCATCAATTGCACATAGACTTGTGTCGAAATCTGGCCATATGTGGACCAAAATCTAAGCCCCATTCATTATTATTAGAACAACAATCTTAATTCAAAAGAAAACAAATACGAAAATCATAAACAAAGAGCAAATAATTTATTAGAACAACAATCTTAATTCAGAAGAAAGCAACTACAAAAAACATAAACAAAGAGCAAATCATGTTTGATCACCATATTCGGTCAATTGTATCTAGAAGTGTCTTTGAGTGCAAAGTGGCTCCGGTAATTTTTTTACTGATTCAAGCCTAGAGTTACATATTATAACTTTTTTTTTGAAAGATACATATTATAACTTATATTCGAATATAAATTGAGTGTATAATTGTAAATTTTTTTTGTTGAGGGAAGTATAATTGTAATCTTTTTTTTTTGTTGACAAAAAGTATAATTGTAATCTTATTAAGGTTCAATCTACAAGATTATCCAACAATTACCAAGTTGCTTCTAGTTCAATCAATCGCACTGGTTTCTTTTCAACTCAATCCATAGTTTTAGTGTTTGAATTCAACTATTACAAATAATTTTTTATTGTTTGGCTAGAGATATGATAAATACTAGTCCATTTTTTATGTATCTTCCTAAATTATTAACATACGTAATACCAATAAATATAGATTATTGTTCTTGTCTTAATATGCATGAAAGAAGCTTCTCAATTTCAAAGTTTTGTTTTATCGACGGTTAATTAGGAACTACTGTCTTTTTTTGTTGTTGGAGCTAACAAGTAACAAGCACCGCAGCCATCTTTCATTTTCAAAGCATTTATACTTGTGACATAGGTGCACCTGTCTGCTTCATAGTGAAGATTTTGTTGATTCTCTGTTCTTAAGGATAGTGAGAAATGATATTTCATATTGCTTTCAATTGGCCCATTTTTAGCTTTATTTGTGAGAATTTATTATTTTCTTTACCCTTTCATTCACATGTAGGGCTGTTGGGCAGTCCCAAAGTTTATAATATATATTATTATAATTTCCCTCAAAAAAAAAATTATTATAATTCAAAAAAAATCACCACTGATTCCTTTGCTATCAGCATGAAATCTTAGAAAATAATTTCAAAAGCAAAAATCAATGTTAGATTCCACCTTTGTGTTGTGTCTCATTCTTTTTCGAAAAATTCTAAATAGGCCCATGCTGGATCAGATTTGGAGTATGAATTTTTGATCCACATACATCTATAAAATAGGATCAGTTGACATCATTATCAATTTATACACTTATACCACTCAATTATTTTTCACGCAATATAAAATGAATATCAGTCCTTCTAGATGGAAAGTTCTTATGAAGTATTATGGAATTGACAAAATTTCATGCAAATTAAAATAAAATAAAATTGTATAACACTACTTTATTTTAATAAATAATTTATTATTCAAATTATAAATAAATGTAAATTATGAGAGAACTAGTGCCTAAAACGTAAAAATAAGTAAATAAATGCTAACTTTCCTTCGTATGGAGCCAATTTATACTTTACTACGGGTTGTATAAGACCCATTTAGAACCTCAGAGGGTCTAGAATTCTGCTATTTACCCAAATCTTTTTACTCATTCTCAACTGAAATGACCAAAATGTCCCTGCGTGACTTAATCCACGATGCGTGCTATTATAAGCCTAGACAGAACCTCATTTCCTCATTTTCAATCTCAAATTACCCAACTCCGAAATTCCTTCAACTTCAAATCAAACAACACTCTAATAACAAGAACAAGTAAGTTTTCACTTAAATTATGTTGGTATGATAGATTTTTTCACTTAAACTGGAATTTTTTAGGTTTAGCGTTTTGTTGAAATTTTGATTTTTTTTGCAAGAAATGATAGAATGTTACATGTAAATGACTTATATTGCTTAATTGTTATGATGTTTGCATGTTTATGTTAGATTTTTTACACTTAGATTAGATTTTTTTTTTAAATTTTGATTTTTTTGGCAAGAATCATACAATGTTACATGTAAATCACTTATATTGTTTAGATGTTTGCATGTTTATGTTGTAGTTATTATTTTTAGGGTTTATGTATAATTTGCACTCCAAGTGTTTAATGAAATGTTTGAATGAGTTTTTCATTGATTATTTTTAATTTCTTATTGTGTAGATTTGAAACAATGGCCGGGTGGATCGACGTTCATGCACAATTCAACGGCGGAGAACCTCAGAGGTTGAAGGTTCGGTGCCTTGGTGTAACGTTAAGAGGTTTCAAGGATGAACTGAATGAATTCAACCAATGAGTGAACCCCTGAGACACAAGGAGGGTGGAATACGTTCGGTATAAACGTACAACGCTCGACGATGGGAGAATATCATTTAGTTGGGTGGAATTAACGAACGATGAAAATGTGACGAGCATGTTTTGCGAGCACATCATGTTCCAGTGGATCGATATGCGGGTAACGTTGCTGAGATCAACTAAAGATATCATCAAAAGTTTGATTCTGCCAGAAGATCGTGATTAGGTAGGGAAATGCACCTTCCAACTACAACAATTGTCTTCCTTTGAATGGGGTAATTCAAACTTGTTAAACGGCAGTTCCCAAGCATTCACTCGACATTTCTATTGTTCCTTTCAAAAGATTAAATTCTTGTTAGGCTGGTTTAGATGAAGCTATTGAAGTGTCAAGGAATGCACCTCATTCTTTTGACACTTGAATACCATCATTTAAACCAAGCCTAACAAGAATTTAATGTTTTGAATTGAACAATAGAAATGTCGGGTGAATACTTGAGAGCTGCTGTTTAGCAAGTTTGAATTTACACCATTCAGAGGTAAGACAATTGTTGTAGTTGGAAGATGCATTTCCAAATGTAATGTAATGTAATGATATGTCATATTTAGGAACTTTATGTAATGTAATGTAATATTGTTTTTATAAGATGTGTTTCAAGAATTCTTTATAATACATGTTGTTTTGAATGGAACAATAATTTATTTATTCAGAACCTATCGTACCATTAGTCTGCATAAAAAAAACTGCACACCATCTTAGCGTGAGTTAACTCACGCTGCCCCATGCATGCAACGTGAGTTAACTTACACTATTGTTAAACCCAGCGTGAGTTAACTCACGCCAGTTTGGCCGGTGGTCACACCTCAAGAACACGTTTTTTGGACTTTGGTTAGTTGTTCAACCTTGATTTTATTGATTTTTTACACGTTTTTTTTATACAGTTTTTTGACTTCATTTAGTGCATATAAAACCTATGCAACCATTCCCCCTATAGATACCCCCTTAAACCTTTATTATTTCCTCACATTCTCTCCTTCTTCTTCTCACTCTTTCAACTTTATAGTTTTCGTTTTTTCGACTTGGGGCACAAAGAGGTCAACCCTTGGGGTAAAAGTAAATTTGCTTCTTTTTACCCCAAAAACTTTTTACCGTGGGTAAAAAACTCTTTCTTTAGGTATAAAAAGAACCAGATATAGATTTACCCCGAAGGGATGATGTCTTTTTGCCCCAAGATGACTGGTCTCTTTTCCCACCAGCGTTGATCCTCTGTTACCCCAAAGTTGGTCTATTTTTACCTCAATGAAGCAGATTTACTTTATTCCAATAAAATGTATCAAATTATGTAATTGTATCAAAGTATTAATAAAATGAGGTTTTATATGTATTATTATGTTCCTTTCTTCCTTTTGTTTATTTATATTAGCATTTATATTATGATTTTGTCATCTAAATAACGTTGTTGAGAATTTATATTACCATTTAAATAAATTCGAAAAAAAAGTTGCATATTATGAAACGTGAGTTAACTCATGCTATAGTATTTGTAAATTAACACTAGCGTGAGTTAACTCATATAGCGTGTTTTAACTCACGTTAAAAATACATTGGCATATGTTAAGTTATGTAGGGGTATTTTGGTCATTTCACTTGGGAATGAGCAAAAACTGTTGGGTAAAGAGTAGTATTCAAGGGTCTAAACTCGGGGTTTTACTACTTAATGGGCCTTACAAGAAATCAGACATTTACTATGTGAAAAATTTACCCTGCACCCCTACGTTTCTTTCACCCTTACAAGCCTTAAAAAAAATGCCGACTTTACCGTTTTTGATGGTAGTCGCTCTATATATCCATTAGATTCTTGAATCTCTTAAATAAATCAATTGGGAGATAGAACCTGATGAAATAAAAGACCGTAACTTTCGATAGGGTTTGTGCAATCGAAAGTTATAATCCGATAACCTGAGAAGATTTTGAGCAAAACTCATAAGCCCATATAGCAATTTCTGACATTTAATTGTGTTTACAAATAGGAAGATATTTTTCTATATACTAGTTTAGGTGTAGCTTTCAATAAAATTCAATCATGTAGTTTTCGTGTGCATAATTTAGTTGGTAACCACATTTCAATATATAAGGGTTAGAGTTCGAACTCAAAATTTTTCACTTATTTATTTTAAGAGATGAATTTCTAGCCACTAAACTATTTTTAAAAAAAAATCAACTATGCTTTTTTCATAAGAATCTTGTTATCCTTTTTTTGACAAACAAATTTAACTCCTCAACCACTCCAAATAAAAATGAAAATTAAGTCCTCTAAAATGGCTAATATGTAAGGCGAAAAAAAATTAAGGTTTGTTATTTATTTCAACAAACTCATAATCTATTTTGATACACATGCAATTTCACATTTAATTTTTTAATCAATGGTTGACAGTATGCATTTTAGAAGAGTCATATCCCTTAACCAACACGGATCACACCTCTTTTTACCAGGTGGAGTCTGTACTTTAGCTCTACACCCTGACATATATACAAACTTGGGCTTTTCTGTGATGAAATGATGATTATCACATTTCTGACCGGTTAAAATTGAGCTCTAAAAATAGCTAAGAAGGATATTAGAAACAAAACTTGTAAGATTTTTTCTTCCTCTATGGATCTCGCGTGTCTTCTGAAAACCTCAAAATACCCCCTT